>Ga0070735_10000149_pt1 | contig 86761 bp, 78 predicted proteins | sample Coa_R1_FD_66443 | JGI IMG/M metagenome (GOLD analysis project Ga0070735, IMG submission 66443) | Surface soil microbial communities from Centralia Pennsylvania, which are recovering from an underground coalmine fire - Coalmine... | ecosystem: Environmental > Terrestrial > Soil > Unclassified ...
CGCGACGGCGTCGACGGTGGATGGTGGAATCGAGTAGCGTTCCGCGTGCATCCGGTGTTCCTCGACGCGCTCGCCGCTCATGGGGCGGAACGTACCAAGCCCGACGTCGAGCACGAGGCGCGCCATCTCGATGCCGCGCGCGGCGATCTCGCTCAGCAACTGCGGCGTGAAGTGAAGCCCGGCCGTCGGAGCGGCGACGCTCCCTTCGACGCGCGCATAGACAGTTTGGTAGTCTTCCTCCGGCACCCCTTCGTGCACGTACGGCGGAAGCGGAACGCTTCCGATCTGGCGGAGGAAGGCTTCCATGGGCTGGAGCAGATGGAGCGCGACGACGCGCTCTCCTTCTTCTCCCATGCCGACGATCTCAGCGACGGAGCCGTCCTCGAAACGCACGCGTGCGTTCAGTTTGAGCTTCTTGGCCGGACGGACGAGCGCAGCCCAGCGATGCAATCCCGCCCCGTCGGGATGGAGAAGGAACACTTCGCAGGCGCCGCCGCCGGGTTCTCGCCTTCCGTGCAAGCGCGCGCGGATGACGCGCGTCTCGTTGAGCACGAGCAGATCGTCGGAGCGCAGCAGTGACGGCAGCTCGTGAAAGACGTGGTGCTCGAGCCGCTCGCCGCGCACGACCATCAGGCGCGCGGCATCGCGCGGATGCACCGGGTGCTGCGCGATCAGTTCCTCGGGGAGCTCGAACTCATACGCCCCCGTCAGCGATTCATCGACCATCCGGCGCATACCGCGGTTTGCTTTCGTTCAGGTCTCGCGCGGTCGTCCGCTACGCCTTGAGGACACGCACCGGAACAGGACGCTTCTCATCGAGATCCAACAAATCGGCCCAAGCCGTGACGTCCGTGCGGTCCGGAGCCACCTGGTTGCGTAACTCGAGGAAGTAGCGCTCTGCATCGCTTCCCGGCTCGGGACCGCGGCTGAGAAACTGCTCGTTCCACAGCTCGATCTCGGCAGGACTCTTCTTGGAGACGTAGTTCTCCTTCACCCACTGCTCTAGCTGCGCATCGTCGAGTTCCTTGATCTTGGCCAGCAACTGGTCCTTGTCGATGCCGAGGAAGCCGAACACGGCTTGGTCCATCGGACAGTTGAAATTGTATTCACCGTTGGTCCCGGCGAGTGTCGCCCGTCCCTTGTCGATCGCGCGGCCGAGCATGACGACACCGGCAAACTTGTCGCGTACGCTGCGCGGATACGATTTCGTGAGATCCATGGTTTCGAGAGGCTCCTTTATGGAATTAGGGGGCCCACGCACCCCCCAATTCTAATCTGCTTACCCTTCGTAAGGTTGCAGCGCCCCGCGAAACCTCATTCCAACCTCTCTAGGTGTGTCCACCAGGGAAGCGGAGGTTCACGCCGACGGTCTCCACCTCGTGCCACCGCGTCGTGACGACCTTCGCTCGCGTGTAGAACCGGAAGCCTTCGGGGCCGTAGATGTGCTGATCGCCGAAGAGCGAGCTCTTCCATCCGCCGAAGCTGTACGACCCTACAGGAACGGGAATCGGAACGTTGATACCCACCATGCCCGCGCTCGCGTGCCGCTCGAAGTGACGCGCGGCCGCGCCGTCGTTCGTGAAGATCGAGCACCCGTTGCCGTACGGATTGCGTTCGATCAGCGCGAGCGCCTCGTCCAGCGTCTCGACGCGCAGCATCACGAGCACGGGACCGAAGATCTCCTGCTTGTAGATCTCCATGTCCGGTGTCACGCGATCGAACAGCGTGGGACCGACGAAGAAACCCTCCTCATGGCCCGGAATGCGAATGCCGCGGCCGTCGACGACGAGCGTCGCCCCTTCCTGCACGCCCCGCTCGATAAGACTCTCGACACGCGCCTTGGCCTCCTTCGAGACGAGCGGGCCCAGCTCGGCCTTGGGATCGGTAGCGGGACCGACGCGCAGCTTGGCCATGCGCTCCTTCAGCGCCGGCACGAGCCGGTCGGCGATATCGCCCACGACGACGGCCGCCGAGATGGCCATGCAGCGCTGGCCGGTAGAGCCATATGCCGATGACGTCAGCGCATCGGCGACGGCGCCCAGATCGGCATCGGGCATCGCGACCAAGTGATTCTTCGCGCCGCCCAAGGCCTGTACGCGCTTCCCGTTTGAGGCGCCGCGGCCATAGATGTATTTTGCGATGGGCGTAGAGCCGACGAAGCTGATCGCGGCAACGTCCGGGTGATCGAGCAACGCGTCAACGGCCACTTTGTCGCCGTGAACGACGTTGAAGACGCCGTCGGGAAGCCCGGCTTCCTTCAGCAGCCGCGCCAGCACGAGCGACGCCGACGGATCGCGCTCCGAAGGCTTCAGCACGAAGGTGTTGCCGCACGCCAGCGCGATCGGGAACATCCAGAGCGGCACCATCGCGGGAAAGTTGAAAGGCGTGATCCCGGCACAGACGCCCAGCGGCTGGCGCACGGAATAGACGTCGACGTTGCGAGAGACTTGTTCGCTGAACTCGCCTTTCAACATCACCGATAGCGAGCACGCAAGCTCGACGACCTCCAGGCCGCGCGCGATTTCGCCAGCGGCATCGGACGGCGGTTTGCCATGCTCGGAAGCGATCAGGTTGGAGACCTCGTCCCCGTGACGCTTCAACAGCTCGCGGAACGCGAACATGATCTCCGTGCGCTTGGCGAGGGACGTACGACTCCATGCCGGGAAGGCTTCCTTCGCCGCTGCGACGGCACGGTCGACGTCTCGCGGCGTTGCGAAGGCCACGCGGGCGGCGACCTGCCCCCTCGCGGGATCGTAGACGTCGCCGTAGCGATCGCCTTCTCCTTCGACAAGCTTGCCGGCAACCCAGTGGCTGATGGTGCGTAGCTCTGCGGTGGTGCTCATGAGCTTGTCTTTTCGCTATTCGCGAGCCCGGAGGCTTTCGGGGATACAGTGTTTTTCGTGTGCTAGAAAGTCCGGATGAGCATGACGCCAAGCGCCACCATGAGCGCGCCGGCCGCAACCGCTCCCCTGAACGGTCGCCGTGAGATGCCCAGCCAGCCGAAACTGTCCGCGGCAAGGGAGAAGAGCATCTGACCGGCGATGATCAGGGAGAAGAGGACGGCGGTACCGAGGCGAGGCACCAGCGTGATCGTCGCCCAGACGTAGAAGGCACCGAGAATGCCGCCCGACCACGCCCACCACGGCGCCGTCTTGAGGTCGTGCCGAGACGGAATCCGCCCTCGGCCTACGAGCAACAAGACCACCAGCGCGATCGTGCCCACGGCGAACGAGATGACCGTGGCCCATGTCGCGCTGCCCAGCTGCTTGCCTAATTGCCCGTTGAGCGAGACTTGTACCGGGAGCACCGTCCCGACCGCAACGGCCAATCCAACGAGGCCCAGCGGCGCGCGGTACTCTCCGGCCGCACGCCCGGATTGCCGAGGATCCGCCGCGAGGACGCGCACGACGATGACGCCGGCCACGACCAAGGCCGTGCCCACCACGCGCTCGATCGTGAACGCGTGCACGGGCATGCCCAGAAAGCCGATCCGGTCGAGCCCCAGCGAGGCGAGCATCTGTCCCGTCACGATCGCTGAGAACATGAGCGTGCTGCCCAAGCGCGGAACAAGCGCGATCGTGGCCCAGATGTAGAAGACACCGCAGACTCCTCCCAAGTAGTCCCAAGGCGGGCTGTTCCTCATCTCGGCGATGGGTGGCTTGCCGGCGCTCACCAGCGCGTACGCCACGAGAGCCACCGTGCCAACGGAGAACGAGGCCAGCGCCGTCCAGACGGTATTCCGCGACGCTTGGCTGAGACGAGCGTTCACGGCCGCCTGAACGGGAAGCGCGACGCCGGCGGCTAGGCCGAGCAGCACTGCAGGTGCCACGTTTACGTAGGACTTGGTAGGACGGGCGGGGGTTGCAGCGGTCGGCGCTGCGCTCTACGCGCTGGGATCGTCGCGCCGTCGACCTCTTGGCGACGTTCGAACGCGTGGGGCTCGCTCGTACGCTGACTAGTAGGGCGAGACGACCGCCTGCGCCGCAGCCGATTCGGAAGGGCGCTCTTTGCGAAGCGCTTCGCGCACGCTCGTGACAGCCGTCCGCGCCGCCGTTTCCAGGAGCTTCGCGTCAGAGTTGATCGAGACGAGCTGAAAGCCCGCTTGGATCATCTTCGCGGCATAGGCAGGTGAGCCGGTGTGGATGCCCGCGACGATTCCATGCCGCTTGGCGGCCGCGAGGATCGTCATGATCGCGTCGAACTGAGCCGTCCCCTCCGCGTGATCGAAACCGAATCTACCCGTCAGCGAGAAGCTGAGGTCGGCCGGTCCGATGTAGACGCCGTCGAGGCCGGGCGTGGAGAGAATCTCGTCGAGACGCTCCAGCGCCGTCTTCGTCTCGATCATCGCGAGCGCGATCACCGTTTCGTTGGCGTACTGCTGGTAGTCGCTTCCGGCATAGAGCGTCGCGCGAATCGGTCCAGAGCTACGGAATCCCTGCGGTGGATAGCGGCACGCTTGCACCAGCCGCTCCGCCTCGTCGCGACTGTTGACCATGGGGCAAATCACGCCGTAGGCACCTGCGTCCAACGCCTTCATGATGATGCCGGGATCGTTCCACGGCACGCGTACCATCGGCACCGTCTCGGTCGTGGAGATGCCTTGGAGCATCGTCACGGCCGCTTGATAGTCCACCACGCCGTGCTGCATGTCGATCGTGATCGAGTCCCAGCCGCACGTGGCCATCACCTCCGCCGCGAAAGAGCTCGGAATGGCGAGCCAGCCGTTGACGGCAGCTTCGCCCGAACTCCACAGCTCTTTCAACGCATTCGTACGCACGTCACGATCTCCTTAGGATCTGAGGGGCGCGGTTACACGTTGCTTCGCGCGCGCCCGCCGAGATAGGCGAGTTGAGCTTCTTCGCTCTTCCAGAGCTCTTCCGCTTTCCCCTCGCTGGCGATCGTCCCATCTCGAGGACGTAACCGCGATCGGCGACGGAAGGCGCCATGCGCGCGTTTTGCTCCGACGCGCCGGCACCTGTCTCGGACGGAGCGCGACGTCAAGGCGTTCCTGAGGTTGATGGAGGATCCGCAGATTCGCGCGCTCTCGTCCATCATTACGGTCGACGACGAGGACCTCGGCCCGCTGAAAATGCAGAACGTGATGGTTCGCATGCTCGGCACGCCCGGCGCGGTGCGTTTCGCCGGCCGCCGCCTAGGGCAGGACAATGAAGACGTCTACTGCGGTGAGCTGGGACTCACGCGTGACGAACTCGCTGCTCTGCGCCGGCGCGGCGTCGTGTAATCAGACGCTGGCGGGCAGGCGCGTCCTTAGATTCCCCAAGCAGGGACGTACCCACGTTCCCACGGCCGCAATCGACCTACGCGCGGCCGAGTTGCATCACGCTGGCTCCGCGGAAGTAGAGGCCCAAGATCTGCTCGGCGGTGCCGCCTTTGAGCGCGAGCCCGCGCGCCCCCCACTGACACATGCCGACACCATGGCCCCAGCCGGCACCTTCGAGCATTGCCAGCGGCCCGCGTGCCAGCGGTTCTGTCGGCGGCGCCGGCGCCGGGTCGTCGTACGCCGGGTCGGGCTGGAGCCGATCGGGCCCATTCGCGACCTGAATGCGGTGAATGAGCGTCGAGCGTACGAGACTCGTCCCGATGCGCATCCGAAACTGGTGGGCAGGAATCTCGCATTGCCCCCCTTCTCCTTCGACGGTGATGATCTTCGCGCGACCCGACGCATCGATGTCGGAGGGTTGGAGGCGGTTGATCTCTCCGACTCCGCCCAGTTGCGTCGAGAGCCGTTGCCGCAGATCCGCCGTCGTCACGTACGAACGCCAGCGGTAGTGTGGCGCGCCCGCGCAGTACGGGTCGGGGACGCCTTGGAGGTACGGGATATCCCTGCCCCAGACGGCGGCTGCGTCTTCCGTGTGGCCGCCGCAACACGAATGAAAGTACACGGAGGCGATGCCGCCGTTGTACGAGAGCACGCGTCCGCGGGTCTGATAGACGGCATCGTTGCCTGGCGGAGACTCCGCCGTCATTCCGCCGTAGACTTGGTCGGCCGTCGTTGCGACGAGGTCGTACGCGTGCGTAGCATCTTTGCGACTGGCCAGCGCGTAGGTGCGCGAGACGATCGCGTGCGCTTGCAGCGCTGCCGCGGGCCACTGCGGCGAGATCTCGCGCCCGAGCACGCCAAGGACGTAGAGATCGACCCGGAGCTGATTGACCACCATGAGTCCGTTGCTCTCGGCCATCACGATGAAGCGCCCGCGATAGGGGCGTCCGTCGAGCCGCAGCGGTCCATCGCCCGCCGCTTCGACGAAGACGCCGCCGGAGCCGCGAGCTACCACGTTGACGTCGAGCTCTATCGTCTGCCCCGGGTTGGCGCGGATGATCGGCGTGGAGCTTCCCATGGCATCGAAGACGGCGAAGCCATCCACCGCGCTCATCTGCACTGAAGGTTTCCCGCGCGCGATCAAGACGCGCACGACATCGCCGGGCATGGGACGAACGGAGAGCGGCGGTGGCGTCGCGCCGGGCTCCATGACGTCCGTATCGCCCTCCACGATTCCGCCCGTCGCCAATGCCTTGCGCGGGACGAGGAAAGCAGCCGCCACGGCAACGGTTCCCCGGATCAGCGTGCGCCGGCCGAAGATCACGGGATTCAGCGAATTGCCGTGATCTTCCACGATCGTCCCAGTGTCAACCAAACTCCCTCCGCCGTCAGCGCTCGTGCACATAGACCAAGCGATGATCGTACCATGCGACCCATGAGACTTGCCCCGGCGAGCGGCACATAGGCTACCTTGGCGCCGGACGCTCCAGGAGCCGCGAGGGTCACCGCACGCTTGTGGATTGCGTGGGCCGTCCGATTTCTGGCCCACCTTCGAGCGCATCCTTCAAGCGTGTAATGAGCCGACGCGTGATTACGTTGGCGACTCGACTGCCGAGCATCGCCTCAAAAGCGGCGTCGCGACGCCCGCCTGGTGACCGGTGTGATCCCGTAACCGTCAGTTGCGTGCGCTGTCCGGAGAGCGGCATAAGCCTCCTCGCCGCCGAGTAGCGGCGCGCCAAGATGAATCGCCAGGCGGCGCGGCCCTGTCCCCGTCAGCCAAGCAGATACGAGGCACAGCCGGTCTCGGCATTGACGAACTGACGGAAGATCATGAGGGAACCCCTCTCGCTGGTGATCGATCCTGTGGCCTGTGCGTTTCGGTCATCCACCACACCGTGACGAGAGCTGAGAGCAACAACAACAGCGCCAGGGCGAGAAACGCCCCGTCAGGGCGCAGTCGGCTGGCGCCGACGCCGACGGCGACGCCACCGACGGCGTATCCCCCGTCTCGCCAGAGGCGGTAGACGCCCAGCGCCGTTCCCCGCGAGGCCGGGTCCGCCACATCGCTAACGGCGGCGAGCAAGACTGGGTAAAGGAGCGCCGTGCCGATGCCCATGGTGATTGCGGCGGCGAGCCATGCAAGCTCCACGTGTGCGGCGGCGGCCGCAAGAAGACCCGCCCCGTTGAGGGCAAGGCCTCCGACCACGAGCGGCTTGCGCCCGGTGTGATCCGACAGCCACCCGGTGAACAGCTGAACCCCGCCCCACGAGAGCGCGTAGACTCCGGCGACGAATCCCACGATGTCTACCCGATACCCTTGCGTTGCCATGGCGATGGGCAGCAGCGCCCATACCGCCGTATCGCTGAACTTGTTCAGGAATCCAGCCTGGCTGCACGCGCGCAACGTGGCATTTCTCCACGACACGACGGCGAAGATCCGGCTCAAGCGCGCTGCGGTCGCAGGAGTGCCTTGGCCACGACCGGCGGACTCGAGCCGTACGTGCGCGGTCGTCTCGCGAATGAAAGCCACGAGCAAGAGCCCGATCAGCGCGACGATGCCGGCGAAGACGAACGGGGCGATACGTAAACCGTACGATGCGGCGAGGGCCCCGGTGACCGCGCTTGCGAGTGCGACTCCGAGATAACCTGAAAACTCGTTGACGCCAAGTGCGAGACCACGCTGCCGTGGCCCGACAAGGTCGATCTTGCTGGTCACCGTCATCGACCAGGCGAAACCTTGATTCGCGCCAAGCAAGAGGTTTGCCGCGACAACCCACCCCCACGACGGCGCCGCCAGTAGCATCCATGGGACGGGAACGCCGCACAGCCATCCCAGCAGGAGGACGGGACGCCGACCCCAGCGGTCGGCGAGCCGGCCGGCGACGAGGTTGAGCGGTCCTTTCACCAAGCCGAACGCAACGATGAACGCCAAAAGCAGGGCGAGCGAACGGACGCCAAAGCGCTGCTGCCCGAGCAAAGGCACGACGGTGCGTTCGCTTCCGACCAGCATCCCGACGAAGACGTTGTCGAGCGCGAGCAGCGTGAACTGCCAGGCGTTGGGTCCCAGGCCTAGGCGAACGTCAGGTTGCGCTTCGGGAAGGGCGGCCACGCTACGCCCCCTCCCCGACGACGACGGGCCATCCCCGCAATCGCCATTCGGGCGGCCCCAGACGCAGGCGCCGGGCCCGGAAGCCATGCTTTCGCAGCAAGGCAACGGCCTCGTCGGCGAAGACGCAGTACGGGCCGCGGCAGTAGGCGACGATCTCGCAGTCGGACGGAAGCTCGAGCTTCTCCGCGCCGTCTCGAAGCCGCTCGACCGGCATCGCGCGAGCCCCCGGGAGGTGGCCAGCACGGTACTCCTCGATTGGCCTAACATCCAATAAGGCGACCGCTCCGGAGGCAACGCGATCGAGCAAATCGCGGGCTTCGCCAGGCTCTTCAACGACTTCGCGATCTCCCAGATAATGCTTCGCGATGGACTTGACGTCGCTCAAACGCTCCTCGGCGATGCCGCGTACCGCATGCAAAAGACCGACGACGTCCAGACCTGCCACACGGTAGCAGGCGAAGCGCCCTTCTCTGCGCACCTGGACAAGGCGAGCTTGCAACAGCACCCTGAGGTGCTGGGAGGCATTGGCCACCGACAGGTGGAGCTCGCGAGCCAAGTCTTCGACCGTGCGCTCCCGCTGGGCGAGCAAGTCAACGATCTCGAGGCGCTTGGGGCTGGCGAGTGCACTCCCGATGCGCGCGAACTCGCGATAGAGCTCGTCTTTGAACCGGCGATGACTGGAATCAATTGTCATTTAATAAAGAGAATACTTGACTATATGGCTTCGGTCAAGCGGTCCTATCACAGAGCGGAATCGCTGACCATGAAGGCGGCGCCGGCGGCACGCGACCTCAACGGCATCGTCGATCAGAACGCCGTGATGAGCGCGAAGACGTTGCCGCGCGTGAAGATGCTAGACGGCGCCAAGGACCGGATGAAGACTCACGATATCACTCTACAGCAGCCGAGGCTGAGGAGCGGCATTCTCCGGCAGGGAGATTCCCAGGTGCTCGAAGGCACGCGGCGTCGCTTTGCGGCCGTTCGCGGTCCTCGCGACGAAGCCGATCTTCAGCAAGTACGGCTCGACCATATCTTCGAGCGTCTCGCCTTCCTCGTTGAGCGTCGCGGCAATGGCTCCGATGCCGACAGGTCCTCCGCGGTACGTCGTGCAGATCGCTTCGAGGAACGCGCGATCCAAGCGATCGAGGCCGAGCGCGTCGACGCCCTCGCGCCGCAGCGCTTCGTTCGCGATCTCCTCCGTGATTGTGCCGTCGCCCAGGACTTCAGCATAGTCGCGCACCCGGCGCAGCAGGCGATTGGCGATGCGCGGCGTCCCTCGAGAGCGCGCGGCGATCGTCGTCGCGCCTGCGGCGTCGATGGGTACGCCCAGCACGCCCGCACTGCGCGTGACGATAGCGCGCAGCTCGGCGACGTCGTAGTAGTCCATATGTGAGAGCAAACCGAAGCGCTCGCGCAGCGGCGCCGTCAACAAGCCTGCGCGCGTGGTCGCGCCGATCAAGGTGAAGCGCTTCAACGGCAACTTCAGCGTCTTCGCGTACGCGCCGCGGTCGACGACGAAGTCGATCTGGAAGTCTTCCATCGCGGGGTACAGGAACTCTTCGACGACCCGGCCCAAGCGATGGATCTCATCGATGAAGAGGATATCCCCTTCCTCCAGCGACGTGAGGATCCCGACGAGATCTTTCGGCTTCTCCAGCGTCGGTCCCGATGTCGGGCGCAGCGCCCCGCCCATCTCGCGGGCGATCAGCGTCGCAAGCGTGGTCTTGCCAAGACCCGGCGGGCCGTAGAACAATGCGTGTTCCAGCGGCTCACCGCGCTTCTTCGCCGCGGCCATGGCGATGCGCAGATTCTCCACGACGTCGCGCTGCCCCACGTACTCTTCGAACGATCGCGGGCGAAGCGTCGCGCCGAAGAGCTCGTCTTCGAGGGTGTCGCGCGGCGAGACGACGCGCTCCTCGGCATCGGGCGGAAGGGCGTCTTCACCCGAGAGCAGCCGTTTCCGCGCCTCGCTCATACGGCTGCTCCCTTTTGTCTGCGGTAGATCTCCGCCAACAGGCGCTCGGCGTCACGAAGCTCCGGCACTGCTTCCATGGTCTCCTCGATCATGCGCTCCGCTTCCGTCTTCTTGTACTCCAGCTGCAAGAGCACAGCCAGCGCCTCTTGCACGAAATCGGGCGCCGGTGGTTGCACCGTGACGGGCTCGGCCTCTTGAATCAGCAGGAAGCGCGCAACCTTCCCCTGCAGCTTGGCGACGATGTCCTTCGCCTTCTGCTGGCCGATACCCGGAAGCGAGCGCAGAAATGCGTAGTCGCTCTCGTCGATGGCGCGCGCGATGCGATGCATCGGAGCGCTGAAGGCCCGGCAGGCGGATTTCGGGCCGATGCTTGCCACCGTCAAGAGCGCCTCGAAGAATTCGCGCTCGATGGCGTTGGTGAAACCGAAAAAGATGAAGCGACCGGCGTTGCCGTCCGTTTGGAGCTGACTATAAATCTCCAGCGTGACGGCACGCCCCTCGCTGCCGCGCAGCTTCTCGCCGACGCACGGCGGAAGCAGGATCTCATAGAAGAGGCCCGCGACCTCGACGAGCGCCCTTTCGTCGCCTCTCTCCGCGAGCGTACCCGTGATCCGTGAGAACATCGTCGATCGAGCGCAGCCGTTCCTCGTGGTGGTGGATGTTGGCGTAGGCAAGCGCCAACGCCAGCGCATCGGAAACGTCGTTCGGCTCCGGCACCTCCTTGAGATGCAGGAGCGCGGCGACCATCCTCCCTATCTGTTCCTTCTTTGCCGTCCCATGGCCTACGAGGGCGCGCTTGACGGCGCTGTGGCCAAGCTGTCCTACGGGAATGCCGGCCTGTCCCGCGGCGAGGCAACAGCACCCTCGCGCGTGGCCCATGAGGATCGCCGTCTGCGGGTTCTTGTAGATGGTGTACAGCTCCTCGATGACGACGACGTCGGGCGCGATGGAGATCAGCACGTCACGTACCCCATCGAAGAGCGCTGAAAGCCGCCGTTCCAGCGGTTCGCGCTCCCCGGGCTCGACGATCCCCGCCTCCACCAAGCGCGGACGCTCCCCGCGCGCCCCCGATTCGATCGCGCCGTATCCCGTCCTGACCAGCCCCGGGTCGATGCCGAGTATGATCACCGCACAGGTCCGATGGGAGAGGCGGCGCGGCGTAGCGTCACGAGCTCGGTTGCGCCGACGGAGCGCCGACGATGAGATTCACGCTCTGTCCGGGTGCGAGCTCGGTGTCTTGCTCGGGATCGCTGCGAAGGACGATGCCCGGCTGTCCTTGCGGCGTCGCCGTCACACTGCCCAGCACGTACCCGGCCTCAGCGAGCTTTGCCCGCGCTTGATCGACCGTCAGCCCGGAAACGTCCGGCACGACGCCCGGCACGGAGATCATTAGCGTTACCGTCGATCCCTTCGTAACGGAGACACCGCCGCCGGGCTGTTGGCCGATCACGCTCCCGGCTTGTCCGTTCTGCTGCACGGTGTATTGCACGGAAGGTTGGAGTCCCGCGCTTTGCACGGCCGACTCGGCGGCACCCATCGACGAGCCGATGACGTTGGGCACCGTCGCCGGCGGCGCGCCCGTCGAGACGACGACATTGATCACGGCGCCCTTCTGAGCGGACGATCGTCCGCCGGGATCTTGCGAGATGATCGTGTTGGGCGGGATCGCGTCGCTGCTCTGACGCGAGATCACGTTCATCCTGAAGCCGGCCGCCGCAAGCGTGTTCTTCGCGTCATCCACGTTCGATCCCACGACGCTGGGCACCGTGATAGGCGCGGGCCCCTTCGAGGCGATCAGCGAGATGGTGTCACCTTCGTGGGCGTTGGCGTTGGCAGGTGGTTGCTCTTCCAGCACCGAGTCGACGGGAGCCTTGTCGTCATAGCGCGCCGCGAGGATCTTGCTCTTCAGCTTGGCGTTGGAAAGCAGGCGCATCGCATCGGCCACCGTGTAGCCGACGACGTCAGGCACTTGTACGACGGGCAAGCCGCTGGAGACGACGAGGGTGATCGCCGCACCTTTGCGCGCCTGCGAGCCGGCCGGCGGATCGGTTCGAATGACGTGCGACGCCGCAACCGTCGTGCTGGCTTCCTGTTGCGTGCGCACGTTGAAGCCGTCGCTCGTGAGAATCTGCGTCGCCTGGACGTCCGTCTTGCCCGTGACGTCGGGTATCGCGATCGGCGGCCCGAAGCCCACGTCGGCGACGAGGTACCAACCGATCCCCGCGGCGATCAGCATCAATGCCGCCGCCAACACCCAACCCATGACGCCGCGGCGGCCCGGCCTCCCCTCCGGCTCTTCGACTTCGATCTGCGGGGCGGCAGGGCGGCGTGGACGCGGCGGCGGGACGCGCGGGTCGATGCCCGGAGATGGATAGCTTGTGTCGACGCGTGCGCCGGGCACGATCGTGGTCGCCGGGCGCTCAAGCGCTGCGCGCAAGGCCGTAGCCGTCTCATGGGCCGATTGGAAGCGCGCTCTCGGATCCTTTTGCAGCAGCTTGCGGATCACGGCGGCCAGCGCCGGCGAGACCTCCTCTTCCGAGATACGAGGAATCGGTTGATTGACGTGCTTGAGCGCGACGGCGACAGGGGAGTCGCCGTCATACGGCAGACGCCCCGTGACCATCTGGAAAAGCATCACGCCGACGCTGTAGAGATCCGATGCCTGCGTGAGCTCGTGCCCTTGCGCCTGTTCCGGCGAGAAGTAGTAGACGCTTCCCATCACCATGCCGGGTTGCGTGACGGTCATCGTCTGCTGCGAGACGGCTCGCGCGATCCCGAAATCGGAAAGCTTCACGACGTCGTCCTTGGTCACGAGCACGTTGGCCGGCTTGACGTCGCGGTGGAGAAAACCTTGGCGGTGGGCGTACGCGAGACCGGCGCAAATCTGCACGGCATAGTCGATGGCCGCCGCTTCGGGAATGCGCCCGTCGCCGGCGATCATCTCGGCGAGCGTCGTGCCGTCCACCAGCTCCATGACGATGTAGTATGTGCGCCCTTCCTGACCCACGTCGTAGACGTTGACGATGTTCGGATGGGCCAGGCACGCCGCCGACTGGGCTTCGCGATAGAAGCGCTGGACAAACTCCTCGTCGGAGGCGTACTGGTCGCGCAGCACCTTGATCGCCACCGGCCGCCGCAACAAGGTATCGGTTCCCTCGTAGACGACGGCCATGCCGCCGCCTCCGAGCCGTGCCCCGAGGCGGTAGCGTTGGTTGAAGACGGTCTGTTGCGACTCTTGCACTCTTCTTCTTACTCGCGGCTCAACGCCGCTGCCAGTACGTTACGGACGATCGGCGCGGCGACTGCAGCTCCGTATCCCCCGTGTTCCACCACCACCGCTACGACATAACGCGGTCGTTCGGCTGGTGCGAAGGCGACGAACCACGAATGGGGTGCTCCCTGTGAGTTAGTGGCGGTCCCGGTCTTTCCCGCGACCGTAATCCCCGGCAGGGCCGCGCTTCTCCCCGTCCCTCGCTGCACGACAGCGATCATCATGTTCGTCACCTCGGCTGCCGTTTCCGCCGAAATAGGTTGGCCAAGCGTCCCGGGACCGAGTTCCGTCACTCCGCCGCCGGGGCGCCTGATCTCCCGCACGAGGAAGGGGCGAGGCTCGACGCCACCATCGGCGATCGTCGCGGCGACGAGCGCCATGCGAATCGGCGTCACTTGGAGGTCGTCTTGGCCAAAGCCGAGTTGGGCGAGCTCGCCCGGAAAGAGCGCGGACTCCGCCGGTACGTGGTCAGGGCTGACCGGAAGCGGGAGCCCCGGATCGCTGCCGAAGCCGAACGCACGAAGATACTGGTAGAACGTGCTCTTACCGATTTTCAGGGCGATCTGCGAGAAGTCGACGTTGCTGGAGAGCGCGAAGGCCGTCGTGAGATCCGCCGTGCCGGTGACCTCATCTTCGTCGTTGTGAATGCGGAAGTTGCCGATTTGGAAGTAACCCGGGTCGTAGAACGTCGAGGAGAGCGTCACGGCGCCGCTGTCGACCGCTGCGGAAGCCGTGACCATCTTCATCGTCGAGCCTGGCGGATAGAGGCCTTGCAGCGCACGATCGAGCAGCGGGCTCGTCGCGTCGACGCGCAGGCTGGGAAAGAGTTGGTCGAACCTGTTGGGATCATACGTCGGGACGCTGGCGATGGCGACGATCGCCCCTGTCTTCGCATCAAGGACCACGCCGGCGCCCGCCGCGTAGCGGCTCAATTCTCGGAAAAGGACCTTCTCGATGGAAGGTTCGATCGTCGTCACGATGGTGGCGCCGCGCGCGTGCTCTTCCTTACGCTGCGATGGGTCGAGGAAGAGACGAAACTGCTGGGCGGGATCGGCGGAGACGTACGTCGCCGAGAGCGCGCCGTCGAACGCGTCCTCCAACCCGGACGTTCCGTAACGCGCCGACGCGTAGCCGACGACTTGCGCGAGCGCAGGGCCCAAGGGATACGTGCGCACGCCGCCCTGGGTCGTCGCCAGCGGCGTTCCATCGGATGCCAGGATCGAACCGCGATACGCGGCCAGCAAAGCCTGGCGGGGATTGTGCGGGTTCGTTGCGAGCTGGGGAGCCTCGAAGAGCTGGACGCGGATCTGCGCTAGCAGCAGGAGCGCGAAGAGGAGCGCGAAGGTGATTTGCAGTTTCGAAATCGTGCCGTCGAGCTTCTGATTCACGCTCGCTCTCTCAGCAGCACCCAGCCGGTATGGGTCGAGACAGTGATGTACGAGCCGTCACCGATGCGCTCCATCAACGTCGAAACGATGTCGTACGCGAGCTCCGGGTCGATGCGACCGAGCAGCATCACGGTCTCCGCTCCGGCTTCTTCGGCAAGCGCGGGAACGACATATGCCGCCCTGGGAATGCCGGAGAACTGCGCGCGGTTGTATGGTTCGGAGCGCCACGGGCCGCGCCGGCCGAACAGCGCGCGATGCCAATCCCACGCGCACAGCTGACGCTCTTGCCAGACAAACTCGTCTTTCACGCAACTGCGGCGGCACGACGAGCAACGCGCGATCGGCATCATCGGTGACTCCAACGCCTCGATCACGTCCTCGGGAAGATCGGCCGGATTCAGAACGTGCTGTTCGGAGAGTCGCTCGGGAACGGCATCCTTCCACCCGATGCGGCGCAGCAATTCCAGCTCGCCCAGGTGCGCGATGAATGCGCGCTCGTCCTCGGGCACGAACGTCTGATCGACCCACCCGCCGACGTTGTTCTCGTCGACGAGCACGCGTTGCCAGCCCTCGCCGATGGCGACGCCGACGGGCGTCCACGCCAACGGCACCAGGATGACGGGAAGTTGGCCGTTTTCTCCGACTGCCTGCGTGACGAATGCGAGCATATGCTCGCCTCCGCCCAGCACGAAGACGCTCACTGCTCCCCGCTCACTTCGCTCCGCTTCGGTCGCGGGGACCCCATGGCTCTTATTGTTCCGGCACATTCGCCCCGATTTGCGCTCAACGGCCGCAACCAAGCATTATGCCAATGCACGCGAGGCGGTAATCCCTTCGAGGTACGACTGGAGCGATTGGGGCGGTGAGGGACGGCTCTCCATCGCTTCGACCAGCGCGCGCAGCGTGTCGATCGACGTGATGCACGCAACTCCCGCCTCCACGGCGGAGCGGCGGATGCGATAGCCGTCCGTTGCCTCACGGCCGCGCATGGCCGCCGCGTTATTGATAACGAGATCGACGTCACCGGAGACGATGAAGTCGATGACGGTGGGCGACGGTTGGGAGATCTTGTTGACGCGCTCGCAGGCGATGCCGGCGTCATGCATCATCGCGTAGGTGCCGGGTGTCGCGTACATGCGGCAGCCGAGATCGGCCAGGCGACGCAGGAGCGGAAGCGCCGCCTTTTTCTCCTCGTTCGAGATCGAGGCGAGCACACGTGCCTCGCGATCGCGAACGCGCACGCCGGCGGCCCGGAAGCCTTTGCGCAGCGCGCCGCCGAACGTCGGATCGATGCCGAGCACCTCGCCCGTCGACTTCATCTCCGGGCCAAGGATCGTTTCGACGCCGCGCAGCTTCGTGAACGAGAAGACGGGTACTTTGACGACGACGAACGGCACGCGTGGCAAGAGCCCCGTTCCGTACGGCATCTCGCGCAGCCTCTCGCCCAGTGCGATGCGCGTCGCCGCCGCGACGAGATTGCAACCGGTGACCTTCGAGATGATCGGCACGGTGCGGCTTGCGCGCGGGTTGGCCTCGATCACGTAGAGGTGATCGTCGGAAATGATATATTGAATGTTGATGAGGCCACGAATGCCTAGCTCGTGCGCGATCTCGCGCGTGGTGCGCGCGATGATCTGCTGCATCTCTTCCGAGACGTGCTGCGTGGGGTAGACGCCGATCGAGTCGCCGGAGTGAATGCCGGCGCGTTCCACGTGCTCGAAGATGCCGGGAATCAAGATGTCCTCGCCGTCGTACACGGCATCGACTTCGACTTCCAATCCGGCCAGGTACTTGTCCACCAACAGCGGCGCGCCGGGGCGAATAGGCGGCGCCGACTCGGCGTAGGCGGCGAGCTGGCCTTCGTTATAGACGATTTCCATGGCGCGACCGCCCAGTACGTACGACGGACGCACGAGCACGGGAAAACCCAGTTCGCGCGCGACGGCGCGCGCTTCGCGGAACGACTTCGCCGTGCGGCCGGCGGGGCGCGCCACCCCCAACCGCTGGAGCACGGCGTCGAACTTCTCTCGATCTTCGGCCAAATCGAGGGCCTGACGGCTCGAGCCGACGATGGCGATATCGCGCTCGGCCAGCGCTTCGGCGAGGTTGATCGCCGTCTGACCGCCGAAGGCCAGCATCACTCCGGTTGCACCGGACTTGCGCACGAGCGCCTCCACTTCATCCGGCCCCGGCGGCTCGAAGACCAACACGTCGGCGACGTCGAAGTCCGTGGAGACCGTTTCCGGATTGTTGTTGATGATGACGCTCGCGCGTCTCGCCTCGTGGAGCGCCCATGCGGCGTGGACGCAGGAGTAGTCGAACTCGATTCCCTGCCCGATGCGGATGGGTCCGCTGCCCACGACGACGATCGACTCCCGGTCAGGCTTGCGCAACTCGTCCATCTCGCCGCGCGACAGGTAATAGTATGGCGAACGTGCCGGAAATTCGGCCGCGGCCGTGTCGACGACGCGGAACGCGTCGCCACCCTTGCCTTGCGCAATCAACTCGCGCGCCATCTCCGTTGCCGGCGGACCGCCGAGATGCTCGATCGCACGCGTCGACCAGCCATCCTGATACATGGCGCGCGCCGCTTCCCGCGTGGGATTGGCTGCGAAGGCGCGCTCGCGTTCCACGAGCTCGGCGATCTCGTGCAACCAGAAGGCGTCGATCTGCGTGAGCCGGCCGACGCGTCCCAACGACCATCCACGCGACAGGCACTCCGCCACGGCGAAGAGCCGTTCGTGCGTGGCGTTCTCCAGCACGTGCTGCAGCTCATCGTCGCTCCAGTCCACGAATGCGAGCTTGGTGAGCGTCTCGCGCCCCAGATCGAGGCCACGTATGCTCTTGAGCAACGCTTGCCCAAACGTGCGCCCGATGGCCATGGCTTCGCCCGTCGACTTCATCTGCGTGCCCAGGCGCGTGTCGGCGAGCGGGAACTTGTCGAATGGCCAGCGCGGAATCTTGACGACGCAGTAGTCCAGCGTCGGCTCGTAAGCGGCTTTCGTGACGCCGGTGATGGGGTTGGTGATCTCGTCCAGCTTGCGCCCCAACGCGATCTTGGCGGAGATCTTCGCGATCGGATACCCCGTCGCTTTGGAGGCCAGCGCCGAGCTGCGGCTCACGCGCGGATTGACCTCGATGATCATGTAGGCGCCCGTGTCCGGATGGACGGCGTACTGGATGTTGCAGCCGCCTTCCACCTTCAGCGCCCGGATGATCTTGATGGAAGCCGTGCGGAGCTTCTGGTACTCGACGTCGGACAGCGTTTGCGAAGGCGCAATGACGATGGAGTCTCCCGTGTGGACGCCCACCGGGTCCAGATTCTCCATGTTGCAGACGATGATGCAATTGTCGGCCGCGTCGCGGATGACTTCGTACTCGAGCTCCTTCCATCCGAGCAACGAGGTCTCCAGCAAGACCTGATGGATCAGCGAGGCGGAGAGGCCGCTCTGCAGGATCTCCCGGAGCTCCTGCTCATTGCGCGCCACGCCGCCGCCCGTGCCGCCCAACGTGTAGGCGGGGCGGATGATGAGCGGGTAGCCTGCGCGCTCGGCGAACGCCACGCCTTGCTCTATGCTCTCCACAATGGCGCTCTGCGGGACGGGCTCGCCGATGGCGAGCATCATCTCCTTGAAGCGCTTGCGATCTTCCGCAAGCTGAATCGTCTCCAACGGCGTGCCGAGCAGTTTGACGCCGTACTTGGCGAGCACGCCCGCCTCGGAGAGCTCGACGGCAAGATTGAGTCCCGTCTGGCCGCCCAAGGTAGGCAGTAGCGCGTCGGGGCGCTCGATGGCGATGATTTGCTCGATCGATTCCACGGTGAGCGGCTCGAGATAGACGGCATCGGCCACCTCGGTGTCCGTCATGATCGTAGCCGGATTGGAGTTGACGAGGATGACGTGGCAGCCCTCCTCGCGTAGGGCTCGGCACGCCTGGACGCCCGCGTAATCGAATTCGGCTGCCTGACCGATGACGATGGGGCCGGAGCCGATGACGAGAATGCGTTGGGGTGCGGGCATGTCCCGCCTGCATTACGGCGCGAGCGGCGCAGGTCCTTCGCATGGATGCGAGCAAGACGCGACGACAGGATGGCACAGATCACGATCGTCGCGGCGCGCGCAGTGCGCACGCTCTCGTATGGCATTCTTTCCGTCGTCTTGGCCGTGCTCTTGGCGCAAAAAGGGCTTTCACCGTCACAGGTCGGCACGCTCTTCACGCTGGCGTTGATCGCCGGCGCGCTGTGGGCGGCGGCGCTCAGCCACGTCGCCGATCGCGTGGGCCGGCGAACCGTGCTCGCCGGCGCCGGGCTGTTGACGACCCTCTCCGCCATTTTTCTGGCCCGCGGGGAGAGTATGGGCTTGCTCGCCTTGGCCATGGCGCTGGGAACGGTCAGCCCGAGCGCGGCCGAAGTGGGCCCCTTCGGCGCCCTCGAACAGGCCATACTGGCCCAGATCGTGAGCCCAGGCGCGCGTACGCAGGCCTTCGCCGTCTATAACCTCGTGGGAACCTTCGCGATCGCCGTGGGGGCGTTGACCGCTTCCTTTGCGCCGATCCGGGCGTTGCTCTGGGCCTATGGCCTCTCCGGGCTGATCTTGACGGGAGCCTACCTCAGCTTGGGCGCCGGCGTGGAGCTGCCGGCCGCAAAGCCGCCCGATGGCGCGAAGGACCCGCCGGCGGATGCCGTGCCGCCGCGGAACGGCTTCGGCGCGGTCGAGCGACTGACCGCCCTCTTCGGGGTCGACGCGCTGGCGGGAGGCTTGGTGGTCCAGAGCTTCATCGCCTACTGGTTCCACTTACGCTTCGGCGTCGATGCGCACGTGCTTGGTACGTTGCTCTTCGGCGCCAATCTGCTTTCCGCGTTCTCGTTCTTGGCCGCGGCGAGCTTGGCGAGCCGTTTCGGCTTGTTGAACACGATGGTGTTCACGCATTTGCCGTCCAACGTGCTGCTCGCGCTCGTGCCGCTGATGCCGACATTGCCGCTGGCGATGATCGTGCTCTGGTTGCGCTTTGCGCTCTCGCAGATGGACGTTCCCACGCGACAAGCCTACACAATGGCCATCGTGCCGCCGGCAGAGCGCACGCGCGCGGCCGGGCTCACGAACGCCGTCCGCCCGGGTGCGCAGGCGATCTCGCCGATTATCGCGGGGATCGCCGTGCAGCACGCGGCCTTCGGCTTGCCCTTCTATCTCGCGGGAGCGATCAAGATCGCCTACGATCTCGCGCTCTACAAGATCTTCAAGCCGGTGAAGCTGCACTCGTGATCTCAGGAGGATCCGAAGACGTCCGAGCTTCGCTAGTGGACCATCACGACGACGGAAGCGAGCCAGGTCTCCGAGCCGATGACGGGCAGCAGGTTCGATCCTGCGCGTGTTAGCGTGATACTGCCCGTTTCGAGCAAGGTCCCGTCGCGGAACGCTTGCGGCACATAAGCGATGGATGCGACCGTGTCGTAGGAACCGTCGTACGGCGCCCTCTCGAGCTGGCGCGTCGTCAGCGGCTTGGGCAACGGCTCCACGCCGTACGCGGCGAAGATTTGCGACCCCAGCGAGCGGAACTTGATCGAGATTGGCGTGCCGACGGAGACGCTCTCCGGAACCGTCGCCGGGTCGAACACGGCGCCCATCGTCACGAACTCTTCGTCATAGGTGTCGTTGCCCCGAACGTGAGCTTCGGCGAGCCCGACCCAACGGTGCGTCGGATCGATGATGTTCGCGTAGTGGCTGCCGCGCCGGGCGCGTTCGGCCATGAACGCCGTCTCGGCGGCAGCCCACGAGTCGAAGCCGCCGGCGACGTTCTCGTCGACCACGCCCACGCCGCCCAAACGCGCGTACCGCTGATACGGCTTGAGACCGTTCGTATCCCAATGCGAGACGTAGCCGCGCTCCGCCATGTCGCGTGCGTGCTCCGTGGCCGCTTCTTGGGCCGTCTCGTCGAATGCCACGGCAGGCGCGCCGTTCGCCGCCCGTTCGGCATTGACGCGGGCGAGCCACGCCCTCTGCCCGGCGGTAATGCGCATGAGCCGAACGCTCCGCGTGGCGTCATGTCCGCTTTCGATCGTGATCCCGGAATTGTACGCGCAGTAGGTGTCGCCGTAGGACACGCGTATGTACTGCACGTCCGTGGGAAGCTTCGAGAGCACGGCGACGCCGCGTGCATCCGTTTGCGCGCGCACATCGGCGATCTGCACGGTGGCTCCGGCGAGCGGAGCGTGCGAGGCGTAATCTTGAACCGTGATCGTTGCAGCGCCCGATAGAGATGCCGCCATTGCCGGTGCGAACGCCGGCATGGCCATCGCGATCGAGAGGGCTGCTGCGGCGAACGTGCCGACAGTTTTCATCGCTTTGACCATCGGCAACGAAGTCCCGTGGACCGGACGATACGCCGATGTCGTGACGCCACTCACAGCGCGCGCCCGTGTTTTCTTTACCGTAACGTGACGTAACGCGCCAGACCATGAGCTGCGTCACTCTTCCGGTCTGACAACTGCAACGGGTGCCGGAATCAGAACGATGACGGCGGCCGCGACGAGCACGCCGATGCAAGCGACGAATGCCGACTGGTAGCCAAAGAGATCGATGACGCGGCCGGCGACGATCGGCCCCGCGGCCGCGAGGATTCCGACGGGAACGCCCTGGGTCGCGAAGATCGCTCCGTACGCGCGCCGGCCGAAACGTTCGGCCACGATCGCGCCGCGAAGGGGAGACATCGCGCCGTATGCTGCGCCGAATGCCAAGACGTATGCGACGATCCACGCGGCGTCACGGGCCGTCGCCAGGAGAGCGATGCCTGAGGCCTCCAGCGCGAACGTGCAGGCGCAGAGCACGGCCAGGGAGATCCTCTTGCTGGCGAACGAGACGAACGACCGACCAGGGAGGTACGCCATGCCGATGAGACCTGCGAGGGTCGCGACGAAGGCCGCCGGGTAGCCGCGCGAGATGAGATAGGCGATGTGATGGAGCAGCACGACGGTGCTGGCGAAGTAGGAGAGCGAGATCGCCGTGGTAAGCAGCCAGAACGCGGGACTGCGCACGGCGACCGCAAACGGAACGCCGCTCTCCGGCGTCCACGCGCTGCGCGTCGACGCACCGTCCGGATAGAGACCGTGATCTTCGGGGTGCCGGCGCACGATCGCCGCATGCAACGGAAGCGCTACGCACAGCTGCACGCCCGCGAGCACCAGGACTGCGAAGCGCCAGCCCGTTGCGCCGATCAACAGCCCCGCGATCGGATAGAACACCGTCGACGAGAACGCTCCCATGAAGGTGAGCAACGACAGCGCGTCTGGGCGCCGGCGATCGAACCAATTCGCGATGACGGTGAACGACACGGGATAGTACGTGAGAGCGGCGCCGACGCCCATGCCGATCGTCCATAGCCATGCGAACTCGGCGAACGTGTGCACGCGAGCCAGCAAGAGCAGAGACGCTCCGCTGATGAGCGAGCCGAGGGACATCAGAAGCCTCGCGCCCAGACGATCGAGCGGCCACCCCAAGGCGAGCCCCACCAATCCGGAGACGAGAACGGTGCCGGAGTACGCGGCGCCGATCGCCGTCTTGTTCCACGCGAACTCTCTGGCGATGGGATCCACGAGGAGGCCGAAGAGATACTGGCTCGTGCCGTACGAGATGATCGTCGTCACGCCGAGCGCGACGACGATGCTCCAGCCATAGAATATCTTCGGCATGGAGGTCGGGAGGCTCGCTGGTTACATATCGTCCTTCTGGATCACCGCTTCGCCTTCCAGCACGATGCGCCCGTGTTGGTTGACGCAGGTCGAACGGCAGCGAATCCGCCGCCGCTCGCGGATCAGCTCGACGATCTCCGCCGATGCCGTAATGGTGTCGCCCGGATAGACGGGCGCCCGGAACTTGAGCGTCTGCGAGACATAGATGCCACCCGGTATGCCCAGCATCATGGCATTGGCCGTCGAGAGCAGGGACGCCGTGAGGAGCCCATGGGCAATCCGGCGCTTGAAGCGGGTCTTGACGGCATAGGCGTCGTCAGTGTGCAGGGGATAGCTGTCCCCGCTAAGCGCCACGAAACGCTCGATCTCATCGTCCGTGATCCGCTTCGTGAACGACGTCTTCTGTCCGACGACGTAGTCCTCGAAACGGCGGGGCACAAACTCGACCATCGATATCCCTTCCTGTTGCATGGTTCTCCATCTCAGCCCAGCATGAGCGCGGTGCGACCCAGCGCACCCAATATGAGCAACGACAATGCCGCCACGACGCAGGCGTTCTCCAACGAGACGCGGCGCTTGTCCCACGTGATCGTCCGAGCCAGGTGCGCGAACGCCGTCGCCAGTTGTCCCGCGTCGGTCGCTTGGACGTAGCTTCCGTGCCCTGCGGAGGCGATCGCCCGAAGGCCGGAGACGTCGAGGCCCGCCAGTTCATTCGTTCCCGGAATCACGGCCGTCGTATTCTCGAGGCCGATCCCTACGGTATCGATCGCGATGCCGCCTCGCCCGATCCGCTGCGCAACGGTTTCCGGGTCGGGAGGACGATTGTTCTCCCCGTCGGTGAGCAGCACGATGGCGCGGTGACCACGATGCGGAAGCAGGCTCGCGGCTGTGACGAGCGCGGATCCGATGGCCGTGGCTCCGTTGGGATCGGGAATCCGCTCGAGAGCGCTTCGCTGTTCGACCCGATCGTCCGTGGGGGCGAGCACGACCTGCGCCGTCGACGAGAAGGCGACGATGCCCAGCCGCGTGCCGTCGGGTAGAGCGTCGATGAAGCGGCGCGCGGCGCTGCGCGCCGCCGCCGAACGCGTCGGCGTGAAGTCGTCGGCGCCCATCGATCCAGACGTGTCGATGCACAGAATCGCCGCCGCATCGTGCAGCGGCCATGGAATGAGCGCGCGCGGGGCGGCCAACGCTGCGATCAGCAGGGCCGCAGCGACGAACGAGAGAGCGCCCAGCGCGCGCGAGAGGACCGTGACGTCGCGCGCAAACGGCATGACGGCCGCCAGCGAGCTGTACGTCAACGCGCGCGAGCGCGCACGTGATTCGACCGCGAGCCGCCACCATGCCGCCGCCGCAAGTGGAACCAGGAGCGCCAGCAGCCATGGATGGACGAACGTCAGCATGCGGCCAAGAGCTCGGCGGCTGACGTCGCCTCGTTGAAAAGATGCACGCGCCAGCCCAAGCGTTCCATGCGCTCCACGATCGTCCGCTCGCGGCGCTCGCAGGCTTCAGCGTGACGCGCGGCGGCTGCGCGATCGATGCGCAGCACCCGGACCGTGCCGTCGACAGCATCCCGCAACGGGACGGAGCCGCGCAACGGTAAGCCGCCGCTCCATGGATCGCGCGCGATCATCGCCGCACACCAACAGCGGCGCGGCAGGCGCGCCAAATGCGGGTCGCCGAGCAACGACTCGACGGCATAGCTTTCACCGACCAGCAGCAGCGCCGCGCCGTGCGGAAGCGTGGCATCGAGATAGGCCAGCGTGCTGCCGTCCATCGATGCAAAGGCATCTTCTTTCGCCCCGAGATGCCCAAGAGACGCCGCCGCAGCCCGCTCCCCGCGCAACGATCCGACGCTGACGGCGGTGCTGCCGACGACCAGCGCCACGCGGTCGCGGTCACGCGCGGCGCCCAGCCACAGCCGCACGAGCTCGCGCGCGCTCTCCGCGAGGGGGCGATGCCGCCCCAGCGCCATGCGCGGACCAAGATCCACGGCGCACGCGAGCGTCAACCCCGACTCCTCCAGCATGACGCGCGTCTGGAGTTCGCCGGATCGCGCCGTGGCGGCCCAATCGATCCGCCTGTGATCGTCGCCTTCGGCGTAGCCGCGCAGCTCCGCGAACTCGAGACCATCACCGCGCAACAGGGGCGCACCCTCACCGACGGGACCCCGCACGCGCAACCGCAACAGCCGACGGCGCAGGTGTTCGGCGAGCACGCGCTCCGGAGTCATCGGCTATCCTGGCCCGAGCGGGAGCCGGATGTCGACGTCGTCCGCGAAGAGCTCCGCCGACTGCACGGGCCGGGGCGAGGCTTCGATCGCATCGAGCTCGATCTCCTTGGCGCCGTCGTGCACAGCGCTGAGCTCCTTCAGCTTCCGCGCCGCGGGAATCACCATGCGTTCGGCGGAGCCGATTGCCCGATTATACGCATCGACGGCGCCTCCCAGCGAGCGGCCCAGGCGCGTGAGATGCTCGCCGAGCGTGGCAAGGCGCTTGTAGAGATCGGCGCCCAGCTCGCTGATCTCACGCGCGTTCTCCGCCAGTTGCTCTTGACGCCAACCGAAGGCGACGGCGCGCAGCAGCGCGATGAGCGTCGTGGGCGTCGCGAGGATGACGTTCTGCGCCACGCCCGCTTCGATCAGCCCCGGGTCTTGCTCGAGCGCCGCGCTGTAGAGATGCTCGCCGGGAAGGAACATCACCACGAAGTCCGGAGTCTGGTCGAATTGCTCCCAATACGCCTTGCGTCCCAGCGCATCGACATGCGAGCGGACGTGGCGCGCGAACTCTACCATCTTCGCGCGGCGCACCTCCTCGTCGGAGCTCTCGATCGCGTCAAGAAAGGCCTCCGTGGGCGTCTTGGCGTCGACGACGATGGAGCGGTGGTTCGGGAGCTTGACGACCATGTCAGGACGGAGCCGGCGGCGCGTCTCGCCATCGTCCGCCTCGACCGTCTCCTGTCGGACGAAGTCGACGTGCTCCCGCATGCCGGCCATCTCGACGACGCGCTGCAGCTGCATCTCTCCCCAGCGCCCGCGGACGGTCGGATTGCGCAGCGCCTGGCGCAGGCCCGACGTCTCCGCACGCAGCGTCGTCGCCTCTTGCACGAGCCGCTGCTGGGCCTCGAGCAAACCGGCGATCTGCTTGGTCATGCCTTCGTAGGCACCGGCCCGCGCCTTCTCCAGCTCGACGATCTTGGCGTCGACCTTGTCGAGCGACTCGCGGACGGGCTTGACAAGCTCGCCGATGGCCTGCTGGCGCTTCTCCAGCTCACCTTTGGCCATCTCGTTCATCTTGGCCAACGCCTCGTTCGCGAGCTGCAGGAAGCTCTGGTTGTTCTTCTGCAGCGCGTCAGCGCTGAGCGCGGCGAACGTCTTGGCGACTTCCTGCTCCAGCCGTTCGATGGCGGCTCGCTCTTGCTCGAACGCTTCGCGCTCGGCATCGAGACGGCCGCGCAGGGCGGCGAACTCCTGGGCCGTGGCGGCATGCTCCGCGCGGAGTTGCGCAAGCTCTTGCTCGCGCCGCTCCGAGAGGCGCTCGACGACCACGAGCCGACTACGGGCGACGATCCACGCGAGAACCGCGCCGGCGAGGAATGCGGCCAGCGCGACGAGCAGAGGTCCGAGCTCCATTACTCATGCATGCTCAACCAGGAGAGAAATTCCTCCTGGGGGAGCGGTCCCGACAACCAATATCCCTGAGCGGCGTCGCATCTCTCGGCCGCGAGCCAGCGGGCCGTCTCTTCGCTCTCCACCCGCTGGGCGACGACACGGCGGCCGAGGCTCTTGCCCAGCGCGATCGTCGCGCGAACGATCGCTGCGTCCTCCGCGGATCGCGCAACGTCGCGCACGAAGGAGCCGTCGATCTTCAGCGTGTCGACGGGCAGCTGCTTGATGAGCGCCAGCGAGGCCGATCCCGTGCCGAAGTCGTCGAGCGTGACGCGCATGCCCAGCCCGTGGCAGCCGTCGATGAGACGGCGCGCAGCCGCTACGTCACGGGAGGCGATACGCTCGCTGATCTCCAGCTCCAGAGTCGCCGGATCGGCTCCTTCGTCGCGCAAGATGCTGCCCAGCAACTCCAGCGTGCCGGCGTGAGCCACGGCGCTGCCGCTCAAGTTGAACGAGAGCCGCAAACGCCGCGCGCCGCAGAGCATCACGCCGGAGCGATGGATGACCTCGCGCATCACCCATTCGTCGATCGGCAAGACGGCTTCGCTCTCCTCCGCCATGGCGATGAAGTCGGCGGGAAGCCGTAGCCCGTATTGCGGGTCACGCCAACGCAACAGCGCTTCCACGTGCGAGACTCTGTTGTCCGCGAGGTCGATCGTGGGCTGATAGTGGAGCTCGAATTCGTCGCGCTGAACGGCGAAGCGCAGGCCCTGCAGCATCGCGCGGCGCAACCGCAGCGCGTTACCGATCGCTTCGCTGAAGAAGCGCACCGTCGCCCCGCCTTCGTTCTGTGCGCGCACCAGCGCCGCCGCAGCCGCGTCGACCAAGGACTCGGGCGTCTCGGCATCGCCGGGAAAGAGCGCCACGCCGATGCTGGCGGTGCAGCGCATCTCACGTCCGTCCAGGTGCAAGGGAAGGCCGATCGCTTCGCCGAGGACGCGCGCGAGCTGCTCGCCACGCTCGGGCGGACCGTCGGCCGCGACGGCGAACTCTCCTTCCGCGAGGTATGCCATGCGGGCGTGCCCTCCGACGATCCCCCGGAGCCGGTCGGAGAACGTGCGCACCATGCGCTCATGCTTGACCCGTCCGACGGAGACGCGCAGATCCCGAAAGCGATCGACGCCCAGCAGCATCACATTGATGCCCGTGGCGCGGGCCTTCGGATCGAGGACGGCGTCCTCCAATTGACGGAGGAAGTGCGCGCGCGTCGAGAGGCCGCTGATGTGATCCGTTACGATGAGCGCCACCAGCTCTTCCTGTTGACGCCGCCGCTCCAACAGACGCCCGAAGAATGCGGCGAGGAGCTCAACGTAGAGGCGATCCTCTTGGGTGAAGGGACGAATCGGTGCCTGGCCGCATCCGAAATAGAGAACATGCCGGCATCGATCGTATGGGATCGGCGCGGCGATTGCGGCGTTGCTGTCACGCTTGAGGTTGCGGCTGCTGCTCCATTCGACGACGATCCGTTCGCCTTCTACGCGTTCCACGACGCCGAACGCGAGGCCCAGCGTGCGGGCCCCTTCCGCGAGGATCGCTCGCGCCTGCTGCTCGACGTCTGCGGCGGGATCGCTGGAGAGCCGCCAGAGCGTCTCCGGACGCCCTAGCGATGCCGTGGAGCGCGTCGCGCTCTCCGCCAAGAGCAGGCGCATGCGCACGGCCTCGATCGCCCGCCCGACGTCCTCCGAGATCATCGTGAGGAGGTGAATCTCCTCATCGTCGAGGGCGTCCGTGGTTTCCACGTAGGCGCTCAGCGCTCCCGCGACGTTCTCGGCGATGCGCAGCGGCAGCGACACGACGGCGGCGATTCCGTGACCCTGCGCCGCTTCGCGCCACGGTTCGAAGCCAGGGTCGTCGACGCCGAGCACCGTCGGCCGACCGGTGCGGATCGCGGGGCCGATGGAGCCCTCGGCTTGACCTTCACGGTCCCAACGCGCGCGCACTTGGCAGATGTCGGGCCGCGCTCGCGGGCCGGCTGCTGCAACAAGCTCTACCGCCCCGTCGGGGACGGCGTAGGCGATCGCCACGGCCGGATAGCGGCGATAGTGCGCGAGAAGCTCGCACGCTTCGCGCAACACCGTAGGCTCGTCCGGGAACAGCGCCAGGAGACGCCGGATCGAACAGGCGATTCCAAGACGTCGCTCGGCGTCAGCGAGCCGCGGCGGACCCTCTACCTTGCGTCCATCCACTCTTCGAAACGCTCGACGGGCATCGCTTCGGCGTACAAGTGCCCCTGCGCGATGTCGCAGCCGTGTTCCGTCAACCAACGCGCCTGGTCTTCCCGCTCGACGCACTCTCCCACGACGCGCCGTCCCAGCGAGTGGCCGAGCGCAATGATGGCGCGGACGATCGCCGCATCCTCTTGGTGGTCCGGCAGCTCGCGGACGAATGTGCCGTCGATCTTGATCGTGTCGACGGGCAGACGCTTCAGATGCGTGAGCGAGGAGTATCCCGTTCCAAAGTCGTCGAGCGCGACGGTGACGCCCATCGCGCGGCAGCTCTGCAAGAACGCCGACGTCGCGGCGACGTCGCGCATGGCAACGGTTTCCGTCAGCTCCAGCTGCAGGTGACTTGGATCGATGCCGCTGCCCGCGATCAGCGCGCGCAGCTCATCGAGCATACTGGGATCGTCAACGCTGCGCCCCGAGATGTTGCACGCCACCACGATCTCTCGCCCGGCCGCTTCCCACCGCCGGATCCGGTCGATTGTGGCTCGCAGCGCCCAGTGGTCCATCCAATAGATGGATCCGGTCTCCTCGGCCAGCGTGATGAAGTTGCCCGCGTCGCGCACGCCGAGCTCGGCATCGTGCCAGCGCAGCAGCGCCTCGGCCCCCGCGACTTCTCCCGTGCGCAGATCGACTTGCGGTTGGAAGTAGAGGTTGAACTCGTTCTTCTCGCGCGCCCGGATGACATCGCGATGAAAGCGACGCTTGGCCTCCAGCCGTTCGCCGATCTCGTGACTGAAGAAGCGGTACCGGCCTCCCCCTTGCGCTCGAACGGCGGCGATAGCCGAGGCGGCGCAGGCAAGGAGCTGGGTCGCGTCGCGGGCATCGGAGGGATAGAGCGCGACGCCGACGCTGGCGGAGAGGAGCACCTCGTTGCCGTCGATGCTGGTCGACTCTCCGAGGCAGTCGCAAAGGCGGCGCGCGACGTCGGCCGCCGCATCCGGCGTGCGGGCGTGAGCGATGACACCGAACGAATCGCTTCCGAGGCGAGCCAGCATATCGCCTTCGCGCAACACGCTGCGAATGCGGCGCGCGCATTCCACGAGCACGCGATCGCCCGTGGCGTACCCCAACGCCGTGTTGATGCTGCGAAAGCGATCCAAGTCGATGCCGATGACGGCAAACGGCGCCGCGGCATCTCGGGCGCCGACCATCTCGGAGAGCCGCGTCTCCAAGCTGGCGCGATTGGGTAGCCCCGTCAACTGATCGAACGCGCGTAACTTGCGTATCTGTTCCTCCTGCGCGTTTTGGCGTGCGAACTGCGCGAACAGGGACGCGAGTCGCTCGACGTAGGCGTGGTCCTCTTCTTGGAAAGGCACGGCGCGCGGTTCCCGTCCGAGAAAGACCAGCGCGCATTGGTGCCGGTCGATCTCGAACGGCGTCACGATGGCGGAGCGATACCCCGCTTCAGCGGCGCCTACCGATAACGGCAAGCCGTCGGAACCGCCGATATCTTGCCACGAGCGCGTGCGTCCTTCGCGGATGGCGACGGCGGCGATGGAACCTTGCACCGGGACGCTCGTCGCCTGCGGCGTCGCGCGATCGAGCGAGCAGAATTGGTAGCGCATCTGTTCGCCGTCGAGGTAGCCCAGCGCCCCGATGTCCATCCCCAGCGATCGCGTTCCTTCGCTCAGCAGGAGGGCGCCGCGCGCATCGATTGACCCGTCACCTGCCGTGAAGAGGCGCCGCAGGGCTTCGAGACGGCGCAGGCGGTCGCGGGAGCGCTCGACCTCCGTGGCGGTGGAAGCCCGCAGGCGAAGCCGGTTCAATGCACGGGCAATATCTTGGCCAAGGCCTTCGAGCAGGTTGCGCTCCTTTTGGTCGAAACCAGCGGGCTCGTCGGAGTAGGCGCTGATGACGCAGACCACGCGATCGTCCACGCAGACCGGGAGCGTGAAGAGCGAGGCGATGCCCAAGACGCGCGCGTGGTCTCTCCAGCGGACAGAGCGGTCGTCGGTGATGCGCACGACGCGCCCCCGGCGATGACGGAGGACCCAACCGACGGTCCCTTCCCCATCGGCCATGTCGTCGAGCCGCCAGTCCCGGCCTTCGAGATATTCCGCTGCCGCGCCGGCGGACGCAATTCCGAGAATCGATCCGTCCGCCTGAACGAGGCCCGCCCACACGGCTCGATAGTGGCGGTAGCAGGCCAGCAGCGCGCAGGATTCGCGAAGCAACGTCACCTCGTCGGGCGTAAACGCCAGGATCCGTTGAATCGCGTAGACGACGAGCAGACGCTGCTCATCATCGGATGTCGTGATCCGTACTACGTCCATGTAGCCGCGCCCCATCCGTAGACACGCACGACTTTGGTATCGGCACGGGACCGGGGAAACGTAGGTCCGTGGCCGGCGGGCTGCTACGGCGGAGCGACGGAGGCGATGATGCTCCGGAGCTCGGCCTCGACGTCGCGTCCCTCCGCGGCGAGCCGATACGACCAGGCGATTCGGTGGCGCAGAACGGCCGGGGCGACGGCGCGGACGTCGTCGGGGGTGGCAAACGCGCGGTCGCGCATGACGGCCCGCGCCCGGGCTACCGCGAGCAGGGCGAGCGAGGCTCGCGGCGAGGCGCCTGCCTCGATCAGCGGATGATACCGGGTAGCGCGCACGAGGTCGACGGCGTACGCCCGGACCGCCGGCTCCGCGTGGACGGCGCGGGCGCGCTCCTGCCAGGCGCGAACGTCGTCGAGCGCGGCAACGGGGGCGAGCTTCGGGACGCCGTCCCCATAGCGCGCGAGGATCTCCAGCTCTTCCTCGCGCGAAGGCGGAGCCACGCGGATCTTCACCAGAAAGCGATCGACTTGGGCCAGCGGAAGCGGATAGGTTCCCTCGCCGTCGAGAGGATTCTGCGTCGCCAGCACCATGAACGGCGCGGGCAGCGCATGCGTCTCCCCGGCGATCGTCACCTGACGCTCTTGCATCGCCTCCAACAGCGCGCTCTGCACCTTGGCCGGGGCGCGATTCACTTCATCGGCCAACAGCAGATTGCAGAACGCGGGGCCCAGCGCCACGCGAAATTCCGAAGACCGCTGGTCGAAGATGCGCGTCCCGATGATGTCGGAAGGCAGGAGGTCCGGCGTGAATTGCACGCGACGGAAACTGCCCCCGATCAGGCGCGCGAGGCTGGTGCAAGCCAGCGTCTTGGCCAACCCGGGCGTTCCCTCGAGGAGCGCGTGTCCGCCGGCAAGGAGCGCCAGAAGCAGCCCTTCGACCATCTCTTCTTGGCCGACGATCGCTCTGGCGAGCTCATCCCGAACCACCGCTACCCCGCCCACTGCGCTCCGTTCCATTCGCGGAATGCTACGCCGCTCACTCTGCCGCGCCTCACCGACTCAACGCCTCGAGTGCCTCGGCGAGTTCGCGTGCCGCAGCTGCTTCGCCCGCCGGCTCGACGAAGGCGGCGCGCTCCGCCGCCCTGATCGCGCGACGCCAGGCCATCGCGCTCGTCTTCCGTAGGACGTCGTCCGCCGTCTCCGTGACCTGAGCGCCCAGGCGCGCCCAAAGCTCTGCGCGCGCCGCGACGGCGTTGGCGCGCGTCGGGGCATGGCGCAGACGATCGGCCCAAGCTGCCAGCGTATCCGGCGCAGGAAGCGGCGAGGCTGCCTCCGAGAGAACCGGCAGCGCCGGGGCCGAGCTCGCCGCCGCGGATCCGGCCGCGACCCGACGGAGCACGACGAGCAGGCCGGCGGTGCATGCCAGCACCACGGCTACCGCTGTCACGCCGATCTCGCGCGCGCGGGCCAGGACGCGCGCGGCCTCGTCGGGCGTGACGGGGAGCGCCTCGATGGCGATCGTGCCGGAGCGATAGCGCATGGCCCGGCCGCTGCGCGCATCGACGGCATCCAACGCGGCGGAGCCGATCCGCAGCCGGCCGGGAACGTTCGGCGTGATCGTGAGGCGCGCGATGAACGACGTCGTGTCGTCGAGATGCACGAGCCGTTCCGAGTCGGCGAGAACTTGGAACGCCGTCAAGTCGGGAAGGATCAGCTCGGGCAACGCCTCGACGCGATCGCCGACGACGGCGCGGACCGTGAGATGGAGCGGCTCCCCGACGCGCACCCGCGTGCGATCGACGGAGATCGCCAGCGTGCGAACGTGGAGCACGCGATACGCATCGGCGCGCGCGTTCAGCGACGCGGCCAGCGTCAGCGCGACGACGAGCGTTCGAACCAGGGAGGCTCTCCCTAAATCGATGCGAGCCACCGCTCGAAGAGATACCGAGCGTCGCTAGGACCGGGCGAGGCCTCGGGATGGAACTGCACGGCCGCAATCGGCAGCGTGCGGTGGCGAAAGCCCTCGTTGGTGTCGTCGTTGAGATTGACCATCGTTTCGACGAGCTCGCTCGGTAGGGACCGGCGATCGACGGCATAGCCGTGGTTGTGCGCCGTCACCATGACGTGCCCCGTCTCCAGGTCCTTCACGGGCTGGTTGCCGCCGCGATGCCCATAGGGCAGCTTGAACGTCTTCGCGCCGCAGGCGGAGGCCAAGAGCTGGTGACCGAGGCATATGCCGAAGAGCGGCATCTCGCCGATGAACGAGCGCAGCGTCTCGATGACCTCCGGGAGGTCCTGCGGATCGCCAGGACCGTTCGAGACCAAGATCGCGTCGGGGCGCTGCGCGAGGATCTCCGCGCGCGTCGCATTCCAGGGTAGCACGGTGACGGAGACGTCGAGCTCACCCAGCGCTTGGAGGATGCCTTCCTTTAACCCGCAGTCGATGAGCACCAGACGTTTGCGCGCCCCTCTCCTGCCGCGCTGCATCGGCGCGGGAATCGAAACGGGCGCCACGAGATTCGCCGGCGGCTGCGCGCGGTACTCGGCGAGCGCTTCGGCCGCCTTGGCAATCGCCTCGTCGCCGACGGCGAGGACGGCCTTCATCGTCCCGTGTTCCCGAAGGTGCATCGTGAGCGCGCGCGTGTCGACGCCGACGATCGCCGGCATCTTCTGCTCCTTCATCCACCCGTCGAGATCGATCTTGCTCTGATGGTGCGACGGATGCTTGCAGAGCCGCTTGATGACGGCGCCCGCCGCGCACGTGGTCCCGTGCTGCATGGCGGACCGGCTGATGCCGTAGTTGCCGATGAGCGGGTAGGTGAAGACGAGGATCTGCGCGTTATACGACGGGTCGGTGAGCGCTTCTTCATATCCGGTCATCCCGGTGAAGAACACCGCCTCGCCGGTGACGAGCCCTTCGGCTCCCGCGCCTTCTCCTTCGTATCGTTCGCCGCTCTCCAGCAGCAACAGAGCCTTCATCGTGTCCCTGCTTCGGTCGTGGTGATCGTGCGGCCGTTTTCATGCGCGCGCATCACGAGCGGCTCACGGCCCATCCCATCATAAACCAGCGCGCCGCCGACAATCGTTGCGATCGCTCGGCGCGGCAGCTTCATCCCCGCGAAGGGCGTGCTCTTCCCCTTGGAGTGAAACGCATCCGGGTCGACGACCCAGGGTTCGTCGCGCAGAACGGTCACGTCGGCGATGGAACCCGGCGCGAGCGTCCCACCTTCGACGTTCAGCAGCTTTGCCACGTTCGTGGAGCAGAGAACCACCAAGCGCTCGAGCGGCAGGTCCGGCAGGGCGTACGCGTATGCTCCGACAGCGATTTCGAGACCCGTGAAGCCGACCGCCGTCTCGGAAAGGGGGCCCGACTTGTCGCTCGCCGTGTGCGGCGCATGATCGGTCGCCAGCACGTCGACGGAGCCGTCGCGGACGCCTGCGCGCAGCGCAGCGACGTCCTCCTGCGTGCGCAGCGGAGGGCAAACGCGCCCCCGCGCCGTGAAGCCGGCGAAGAGCGCATCCGTGAAGACGAGGTGGTGCGGCGTGACTTCGCACGTCGCATCGATGCCCTGGGAACGCGCCCACTTCACCAACTCCAGACCCCGCCCCGTCGAAAGGTGAGCGATGTGCCAGCGCTTGCGCGTGTCGCCGGCGATCAAGAGATCGCGCGCGACGATGAGGTCTTCCGCCAAACGCGGCGAGCCGCCGATGCCCAGGCGCGCGCTCGTCTCGCCTTCGTTCATTAAACCGCCGGCGCGCAGTGAAGCCTCCTCGCAGTGCGAGATGAACGGCGCTGCCAAGTCACGCGCATAGAGCGCGGCGCGCCGCAGCACGCGCGCGTCGTCGACGGTGCTGCCGTCGTCGCTGAACGCCACGGCACCGGCCTTGACGAGCAGATTGTACGGCGCCAGCTCCTTGCCGGCGCGCCCCTGCGTGATGGCGGCGATGGGATAGACGCGGGCGAGGGCGGCCGCCCGCGCGCGCTCGATGACGGTGCGGATCAGCTCCGGCGTGTCGAGCGCGGGGATGGTATTCGGCATCGCGGCGACGGCTGTGAACCCCCCGGCAACCGCGGCGGCCGTGCCGCTTGTGATGGTCTCCTTATGCGTCTGCCCCGGCTCGCGCAGGTGGACATGCGGATCGATGAACCCGGGCGCCACGATCGCGCCGCGCAGGTCGAGCTCGGCGGCGCCCGGCGCTTCGTTCGCGGCGATCCCATCGGCGATGCGCGCGATACGCCCGTGCTCGATCAGCACGTCGCGTATGGCATCGAGGCCTTGCGTCGGATCGACCACGCGTCCGCCGCGCAGAATGAGCTTCGCCCCGTTCGATCCACGCACTGCGCTCATGAGCATAGCGCCTCCAACACGGCCATGCGAACGAAGACGCCGTTGGCGACCTGGTTCACATAGCGGCAGCCGGGAAAGTCGAGCACGTCATCCGTGAGCTCGACGCCGCGGTTGTACGGGCCCGGGTGCATCACGATCGCGCCGTCGCGCAGAAGGCCCAAACGGCGCGCGTTGAGCTGATAGTCGGCAGCGTAGGCGGCGACGCTGGGAACCAGCGCGCTGTCGAGACGCTCGCGCTGGATGCGCAACAGCATCACGGCGTCGACCTTGGGAAGCACGGCATCGAGATCGCGCTCGACGCTCACCCCTTCTTGCGCCATGGCATCGGGCAGCAGCGTGGGCGGACCGACTAAGATGGTCTCCGCTCCCAGCGCCCGCAAGCCGTGGATGTTCGAGCGCGCAACGCGGGAATGCGCGATGTCGCCGACGATCGCGACGCGCAAGCCGGTGATGCGCCCGAACTCCTGGCGCAAGGTCAAGAGATCCAGCAGCGCTTGCGTGGGATGCGCGTGGGTTCCGTCGCCGGCGTTCACCACATGTCCGGGGAAGCTCCGCGCCAGCACGTACGGAAAGCCGGACTCCTTGTGCCGCACCACGATGCCTCCGACGCCCATGGCGGCAAGCGTGATGGCCGTGTCGGCAATCGACTCGCCCTTCACCATGGACGAGTCGCTTGGATCGATGGTGACTACCTCGGCGCCCAATCGCTGTTCGGCGATGGCGAAACTGGTGTGTGTGCGGGTCGACGGCTCGAAGAAGAGATTGACGACGGGAATCCCCGCCAGCGCCCGCCGCGGCGAGGGATCGCGATGAAAGGCTTCGGCCCGGTCGAGAAGCGCCACGAGCTCCTCGGCGCTGACGTCGTCCAGATCCAGAAGATTACGGGGCGCCATCATCCTCCGATGGAACGTTGGGCGAGGCGTCGTCGGCCGCATGGACGGACGTGATGCTCACGGCGTCGTCCGGTGCGGGCGACGGGGAGAGGTGAACCTCGATGTGCTCGCGCCGCGATGTCGGAACGTAGCGGCCCACGTAGTCGGGCTGGATGGGCAGCTCCCGCAAGCCCCGATCGATGAGGACGGCCAGACGCACGGCGCGAGGACGGCCGAGGTCCGTGACGGCGTCGAGCGCGCTGCGCACCGTCCGTCCCGTGTAAAGCACGTCGTCGACGACCACGACTTCGCGATTGGTGACGTCGTCGTAGACTTCCGTTTCCGGAATCTCGCGCATCACGTCGTCGTCGCGGTAAAGCTGGACGTTGAGGTAACCGATTTTCGGCGCCTTACCCGTGATCTGCGCGATCTGCGAAGCCAATCGCTGCACCAACGCCTCGCCCCCGCGGCGGATGCCGATCAACAGCACACCGTCCTGCGCGCTCTCGGGCTCCACGATCTGGTGGGCCATGCGCGCGATGGTGCGCTCGATCATCTCCGCGCGCAGAAGCGTTCGCCTCGGCTGAGTGGGGGTGATCATGCGCGTGTCGCTCGTCGCGCCTTGCCGCCGCCCGTGGCGCGTGCGACGGTGGCATCGAGATGGTGGTGATCGTACACTTCAGGTGGCTCGCAACTCCGTCAATCGTTGGCGCGTGCGCCGGAGCTCCTCCGCATACCCGGCGAGCTTCTCGCGCTCCTTCTGGACGATCTCCGGAGGCGCCTTCAATGCGAACGACGCATTGCTCAGCTTCTTCTCCAGGCGCTCGACCTCGCCCATCAGCCGGCGTTCCTCGGACTCAAGGCGAGCGATCTCGCGAGCGGCGGCCTCTTCGCCGAGGTGGACGAAGACGGTTCCCTGTCCGACGCGAGCCGTCAGGTCACGCAGGCTCACCGTGACTTGAGGGCCTTCGAGCACCTGAACTCGGGCGAGCCGCGCGATCAGGCTCTTCTCTTCCTCGTTCAAGCCGGGCGTCAAGTCTAAGACGCCGGCCAGTGGCGTTGCGCTCGCCGGGAGCTCCGCTTCCGCTTTGAGGCGCCGCAGGGCCACGATGATCTCCATCAACGTCTCGAAGCGGCCCGCGGCCCACTCGTCCAAGGGCAGTTCTTCGGCGTTCGGCCACCGTGCCCGCACGATCGTCCACGACTCGCCGCTGCGCGTGCCGCGCTGCGGGAGCATCTGCCAAATCTCTTCCGTGATGAAGGGCGCGATGGGATGCAGCAAACGCAACGCGACGTCGAGCACCATGCTCAGCACGGAAGCCCGCGTCTTCGACGGTTGTTTCGTGGCTTCGACATACCAGTCGCAGTACTCGTTCCAGAAGAACCTCCAAAGGCGGTCGGCTGCCGTGGAGAACTCGTAGGTGCGATACGCTTCCGTGACCGTCTCCACCGTTCCACGCAAGCGCGCAAGGATCCAGCGATCGGCCAGCGTCAGCTCGCCCGCCGGCGGAAGCTCCACGCCGCCCTTCGCAAGACCGGCAAGGTCCGGGAGCGAGAGCACGTAGCGCGCCGCATTCCAGATCTTGTTGTTGAAGTTGCGGGCCTCTTCGCATCGCGACTCGCTGAAGCGCAGCTCCTGCGACTCCAAGTGCATCTGGCGAATGATGCCCAATCGCGTGGCGTCGGCGCCGTATTTCTCGATGAGGTCCAGCGGATCGATCGAGTTGCCCAGCGACTTCGACATCTTGCGCCCGAACTGGTCGAAGACCAGCGGTGCGATGAGCACGTCCCTGAACGGCGGACGCTCTCTGTCGACGAAGTGCATGCCGAGCATCACCATGCGCGCGACCCAAAGGAAGATGATCTCCTGCGCCGTGACGAGCACCTGCGTGGGATACCACGTCTCCAGCTCTTTGGTCCGCTTCGGCCAGCCCAGGATGGAGAACGGCCATAGGCCGCTGGAGAACCATGTGTCCAGCGTGTCCTCGTCGCGCGTGATCTCCGTCGTGTGGTACTGCTCGCCTGCGATGCGCTGGGCTTCCTCTTCGCTCTCCGCCACGATGACGTCGCCGTTCGGCGTGTACCAGACGGGAAGGCGATGGCCCCACCACACTTGGCGCGAGATGTTCCAGTCGCGAATGTTCTCCAGCCACTGGGCGTACGTGCGGCCATGGCGCTCGGGCACGAAACGGAGGCGGCCGTCTCGGTATGCCTCAAGCGCTGGCTTCGCCAGCGGCTCCATTTTCACGAACCACTGCAGCGAAAGGAGCGGCTCGATCACCGTGCCGCAGCGCGAGCAGGTGGCCACGCTGTGGTGGTGCGGTTCCGTCTTGACGAGGAACCCCTGCGCCTCAAGCTCGGCGACGACGCGTTTGCGCGCTTCATATCGGTCGAGGCCCTCGTAGGCTTTGCCCGCTTCCGACGTCATCTTCGCGTCGAAGCCGAGGACGCTCGGCATGGGGAGGCTGTGTCGCACGCCGATCTCATAGTCGGTGGGATCGTGCGCGGGGGTGACCTTGACGGCGCCCGTGCCGAACTCGCGCTCGACGGCGGCGTCGGCGATGATCGGAATCCTTCGATTCTGTAGTGGAAGGACGACATGCTTGCCGACGAGACCCCGATAGCGCTCGTCCTCCGGGTGAACGGCGATGGCCGTGTCGCCCAGCATGGTCTCCGGCCGCGTCGTCGCGACTTCTACCCCAGCTCGTGAACTCGCTGGGGACCCCAATTGATGTGAAGTTCCTCCGGAGGCGGAATCGTCCGAGGACGATTCCTCCCCAGCTCGTGAACTCGCTGGGGACCCGGGCTCCGCATCTTCGGCGAATGGGTAGCGGATATGCCAGAGATGCCCGTCGCGCTCTTCGTGCTCCACTTCGGCGTCGGAGAGCGTGGAGGCACAGGTCGGGCACCAATTGATCAAGCGCGTGCCCCGGTAGATCAGTCCCTCGCGGTAGAGATCGACGAAGACCTTGATGACGGCGGCGGAGAGTTCCGGGTCCATCGTGTAGCGCTCGCGCGCCCAGTCGGGGCCGAAGCCAAGCAGGCGGAACTGCTGGTCGATGACGCCGCCGTACTCTTCCTTCCAAGCGCGAGCACGCTCGAGGAACTTCTCACGGCCCAGGTCGTGGCGCGTCTTTCCCTCTTTGGCGAGCTCCCGGTCGAGGACGGCCTGCGTCGCGATCGCGGCGTGGTCGAGGCCCGGAATCCAGACAGCGTTGTCGCCCAGCATACGATGGAAGCGCGTGAGGACGTCCATCGTCGTGTAGGTGGAACCGTGGCCGAGGTGGGCGCGCCCCGTGATGTTCGGCGGAGGCATGGCGATGACGAACGGCGGCCGCGAGGGATCCGGCTCTTCATGGAAGACGCCGGACTCCTCCCAGCGGCGATACCACCGCCGCTCGACGTCCTTCGGATCGTAGGCCTTTGCGTGTTGGGTCCGCTGCTCCATCTCCGTTCTATGGTACTAGGACGGGTCAAGGGAAACGGTCGGGGCAGGGCGGCGAGGCGGCCGGGGAGAGGGTCCGGCTGGTCGCCGTACAAAGGGTGTCGGCGTTGCCGCAGAGGGAGGTTCCGCGATCATGACGCAGGCGCAAAGCGCGAGCTCGTATTGGCAGGTTCCGGAGCAGTTCAACTTTGCACGCGACGTGATCGACATGCTGGCGCGCGAGGATCGGCTCGGGCTCGTCTTCCTGGACAAGAACGGCAGCGAGCGGCGCTACTCGTTTCCGGAGATCGCGCGCGAGTCGGCGCGCTATGCAGCGGCGCTTCGAGAACTGGGGATCGCCAAGGGCGACAAAGTGCTGGTGGTGATCCCCAAGCGACCGGAGTGGCTTTTCACGATGCTGGCGCTGCTGCGCATCGGTGCCGTCTCCGTGCCGTCGAGCGAGCAATTGCGCGCGAAGGACTTGCTCTTCCGAGCCGATCACAGCGAAGCGACGGCTGCCATCTCGTTCGTCTCGTTGGCGGGAGAGTTCGACGTGATGCGCGCCGACGCCAAAACCGTTCGTCACTGGATTTCGATCGGCGGCGAACGCCCCGGATGGACGCCGCTCGAGCCGCTGGCCGCGAAGGCCGGAGACGGATGGTTGGGCGAGGCGACGCGGCGCGACGAGCCTGCGTTTCTCGTCTACACGTCCGGCACGACGAAGGATCCCAAAGGCGTCTTGCACGCGCATGCATACACCTACGCCAAGCGCATGCAAGCGGAACTCTGGCTCGATGCCAGGCGCGACGACTTGGTCTGGTGCTCGGCCGGCACGGGGTGGGCGAAGTCGCTCTGGAACGTGCTGCTTGGTCCGTGGTCCTGCGGCTCAGCCATCGTCCTGCACGAGGGCGCTTTCGAGCCGACGGAACGCATGAATTTGCTGGAGCGCTTGGGCGTCACGGTGCTCTGCCAGGCGCCGACCGAGTATCGCTTGGAAGCGAAGCTCGAAGGGTTGGGCACGCGGTGGAAGCTCGAGCGGCTGCGTCACGCCGTTTCTGCAGGCGAGCCGCTCAATCCCGAAGTGATCAAGGTTTTCAAGGACGCGTACGGCATCACGATCTACGACGGTTACGGACAGACGGAGAACTCGCTGATCGTCGCCAACCTGCCCGGCATGATCGTGCGCCCCGGATCGATGGGGAAGCCGACGCCCGGCCACGACGTGCAGATCGTCGACGAGGACGGCAACATCTGCGCCGAAGGCGTGGTTGGCGATATCGCGTTGAAAGACCGTCCGCCCACGCTCTTCGTGGAGTATTACAAGAATCCGCAAGAGACGGCCAACGCGTTCCGCGGTTCGTACTATTTGACGGGAGATCGCGCGACGCGCGATGCCGACGGGTATCTATGGTTCGTCGGTCGTGCCGACGATGTGATCTCATCCGCCGGATACCGCATCGGTCCGTTCGAAGTGGAGAGCGCGCTGCTCACGCATCCGGCCGTGAAAGAGTCGGCCGTCGTCGGTTCACCCGATCCGGACCGGGGAAACATCGTCAAAGCATTCGTGGTGTTGCGCGAAGGCTATGCCGCAACCCCGCAATTGATCGGTGAGTTACAGGAGCATTGCAAGCGCGAGACGGCACCATACAAATACCCACGTGAGATTGAGTTCGTGAACGATTTGCCGAAAACGTCGAGCGGGAAGATTCGCCGCGTCGAGCTCCGGCAACGGGAGCTCCAGCGTAAAGGCGCGACGCGGGCCAGCGGCTTCGTCTAGGTTTTGTCTAGGGGAGTTCTTCATGAGGGTCGGATTTGTCGGACTGGGCCGGATGGGGTTGCCCATGGCGCGCAACCTCGCGCGCGCCGGTCATGTAGTCTACGCGTACAACCGGACGGCGTCGCGCGCAGAGGCGCTGCATCGCGAGGAAGGCCGCGTAGTGGTCACGCGCACTCCTGCGGAAGCGGCGCGCGGCTGCGAGGTGCTCATCACCATGCTGGCCGATGACGCCGCCGTGGAAGAGACAGTGTTCCGTCAAGAGGCGATCTCCGCGTTGCCGCGCGGCGCCGTCCACGTCTCGATGAGCACCATCTCCGCGGCGTTGTCGAAGCGCTTGGAGGCGGCGCACCGCGATGCCGGGCAAGGCTACATCGCCGCTCCCGTCTTCGGCCGTCCTGAAGCCGCGGAAGGAGCGAAACTGTGGGTGGTGGCTGGGGGCGACGCCGCGCTGCTGGAGCGTGTGCGACCCGTACTGGACGCCGTCGGGCAGGGCGTGCGCGTCGTCGGCCACGAGCCGTGGCAAGCCAACGTGGTGAAGCTGGCAGGAAACTTTACCATCATCTCGATGCTGGAAACGTTGGGCGAAGCGTTCGCGCTCGTGCGCAAGAACGGGATCGAGCCTTCGCTGTTCTTGGAGATCATCAACGGCGCGCTTTTCAAGTCGCCACTGTACGAGAATTACGGCCGCTTCATTTCGGAAGAGCGTTTCGAGCCGGCGGGATTCGCCCTGCGCTTGGGATTGAAAGACGTGCGTTTGGCATTGGCGGCTGCGGATGCGGCGGAAGTTCCCATGCCGGCGGCCAGCATGATCCACGATCGCATGCTCTCCGGCGTCGCGAGGGGCTTGGGCGATCTCGACTGGTCGGCGGTCGGCGGCATCGCGGCCGCTGCGGCCGGCTTGCCTACGCGCGCCGGTGCGTGATTTCGGAGGGGTGCGGGAATTCGGAGGCCCGGCCGATCACTCGTGCCCGTGCACGAGCGATTGGGCCAGCGCGCTGACGCCTTGCCACACGATCTCGACCCCGATGCACAAGACGAGGAACGCGGTGAGGCGCACGAGGATGTCGATGCCCGTCTCCCCCAGCGCGTACGAGAATCGGTCAGCGAAGCGGTAGGGCAGGAAGATGGCGAGCGAAACGAGACCGATCCCGACCAGCGCGACGATCGCAGTGAACAGCGGCGCGGTGGAGTAGCGCGAGATGTCGGCACCGAGCGTGATGGCGACGGAGATCGATCCCGGGCCGACGGTAAGCGGCATGGTGAGGGGATAGAAGGCCCGGCTCGCCAGCTCTTCGGGCGTCCACGTCCTGCCGGCGTCCACCCGCCGCGTCACGACATCGCGGTTCAGAAGGCTCCATCCGGCGGCCATGACGACGAGACCCCCGGCAACGCGCAGTGCGGGAACGGAGATCCCGAAGAACGCCAACACGTGGGATCCGAGGAAGAACGAGCCGATGAGGAGCGCGAAGCAGTAGAGCGCGACTTTACGCGCTAGTGCGCTATGCTGAGCACGGCTGCACCCGGCCGTCATCGCCAGGAAGATCGGCGCGCCGCCGACGGGATTGATAATCGGCAAGAGCGCGCCGATGACGAACAACACGGCTTCTGCGACTTTGAGCGCCTCACTCATCTGCGGCCGTGTTTTCGACAACGCACAGAGGCGGCCATTGCAGCCGCCCCTCGCTCTTCACAATCTCGTCCGTGCACGGCTTGGTGCGTTACGCCGGCATCTCCTTGGGCTTGTCAGCGTAGATCAACGTCGGCTCTTCGTCCTTCTCGACGACGTCTTTGTTGATGATGCACTTCTTCACGCCCGTCATCGACGGCAAATCGTACATGATGTCGAGCATGATCTCTTCGAGAATCGACCGCAGGCCACGAGCGCCCGTCTTCCGCGACTGCGCCTTGATGGCAATGGCGATCAACGCATCCTTCGTGAAAGTCAGCTCGACGCCGTCCATCCCAAAGATCTTCTGATATTGTCGGACCAGCGCGTTGCGCGGCTCCACGAGGATGCGGCGCAGCGCCAACTCGTCGAGAGCATCCAGCGTCACCACGATCGGCAGGCGACCGATGAACTCCGGGATCAGGCCGAACTTTAGCAGATCCTCCGGCATCAACTGCTGGAGCAGCCGCCCGACGCGTTCCTCCCTCTTCGACTCCGGCTGGGCGCGGAAGCCCAGGGCGTGCGACGACACACGGCTTTCGATGATCTTGTCGAGCCCGTCGAAGGCCCCGCCGCAGATGAAGAGCACGTTTGTCGTATCGATCTGGATGAACTCTTGGTGCGGATGCTTACGCCCACCCTGCGGCGGAACGTTGGCCGTCGTTCCTTCCAAGATCTTGAGCAGCGCCTGCTGGACGCCCTCGCCAGAGACGTCGCGCGTGATCGAGGGATTCTCGCTCTTGCGGGCGATCTTGTCGATCTCGTCGATGTAGACGATGCCTTTCTCGGCACGCTTGACGTCGTAGTCCGCCGCTTGGATCAGCTTGAGGAGAATGTTCTCCACGTCCTCGCCGACATAGCCGGCCTCGGTCAGGCTGGTGGCATCGGCCATAGCCAGCGGCACGTCTAGAATCTTCGCTAGGGTCTGCGCGAGGTACGTCTTCCCCGAGCCGGTTGGGCCGACTAGGAGGATGTTCGACTTCTGCAGCTCGACGTCGTCGTTCGTGTTGCCGGCGTTGACGCGCTTGTAATGGTTGTAGACGGCAACCGCCAGCGACTTCTTCGCCCGCTCTTGACCGATCACGTATTGGTTGAGAATGTGATCGATCTCTTTGGGCTTGGGAATGTTTCGGAGGCGTAGGTTCTCGTCGACGTTCTTATAGAGCTCTTCCTCGATGATCTCGTTGCAGAGTTCGATGCACTCGTCGCAGATGTAGACGCCGGGCCCGGCAATCAGCTTGCGCACCTGCTCCTGCGACTTGCCGCAGAAGCTGCACTTGAGCTGACCCTTCTCGTCTCCGAATCGAAACATGGGATACCCCGTTTACGGCGAGGGCTGCGTGAGCGGCGTGACGATGCGTTGTTCCTTGGTAACGACGGAATCAATGATCCCGTACTCTTTCGCCTCTTCGGCCGTCATGAAGTAGTCCCGCTCGATGTCTTGGAGGATCTTCTCCAGAGACTTCCCTGTCGTCTGTTGGTAGATCTCCGCAAGCTTCCGCCGCGTCGCAACCAACTCGCGCGCATGGATTTCGACGTCCGTGGCCTGCCCCCCCACCTGCTGGACCCAGGGCTGATGGATCAAGATCTTGCTGTTGGGGAGCGCCATGCGCTTCCCCTTGGCCCCACCCGTGAGCAAGACGGAGGCCGCGGAGGCAGCCATGCCGGCGCAGATGGTGGCGACGTCGGGTTTGATGATCTGCATCGTGTCATAGATCGCCAACCCGGCAGTCACGCTGCCGCCCGGGCTATTGATGTAGAGATCGATGTCGCGGTCGGCATCCTCACGCTCCAGGAAGAGGAGCTGAGCGATGACCAAGTTGGCGAGGTTGTCGTCGATGGGGCCGCCGACGAAGATGATGCGCTCCTTGAGCAGGCGCGAATAGATATCGAACGCCCGTTCGCCGCGAGCGCTCTGCTCGACAACCATCGGCACGAGATGACCCATGTGCTCCGTTCCTTCTTCTTCCTTTAGCGATTAGTCTTCCCTATGGACAGACAGCGTTCCTCACGCTTCTTTGGCCGCCGACGCTTCCCGAGGTATGATCTTCGCGTTTTCCAGCAAGAGCTCTATGGTCTTGGTGCGGCGGATCCCGTCGATCAATGCGGAGACGTTGTGGCGGAGCATCTCGAGAATGCGCTCCTTCGGCTGCCCGTATTGCTCGGCGAGATGACGGATCTCGGCGTCAACTTCGGCAGTCGTTACCTCGACGTTTTCGGCCTTGGCGATAGATTCGATGAGCAACGTGGCCTTGACGCGCGCCTCAGCCTCCTTGCGAACCTCGTCTCGAATCTGATCCTCGGTCTTCCCGCGTTCCTTCAGGTATTCGTCCCACGTCTTGCCCGCCTGGCGGACATACGCTTTGCTGTCCTCGAGCAAACTCTCGATCTCAGCGTCGACCATGACCGACGGCAGCGGGAACTCGTGCGCGGCGACGAGCTTCTCGAGCAACTTGGCTGAGAGTTCCTTCTTCGCTTTCGCCTCCGCGACCGAGCGCAGGCGTTTGCGAATGTCTTCCTTGAGTGCCTCCAACGTCTGATTGTTGGAGACGGACTCCGCGAAGGCGTCGTTGAGCTCCGGAAGGCGAGGCTCCTTGACTTCGTGGACCGTGATCGTGAAGATGGCCGTCTTGCCGGCGAGATCTTCCTTTCCGTAGTCCGATGGGAACGTCGCCTCGATGTCTTTGGTCTGGCCAGGGGTCATGCCCACGATACCTTCGGCGAAGCCCGGGACGAAGCGGTCCGCACCGAGCTCCAACGTTTGGTTCTCGCCGCTGCCCCCTTCGAAGGCAACCCCGTCGATCTTGCCGACGAACGAAGCGGTTACGATGTCGCCAAGGCGCGCCGGGCGTTCCACCGGCACGACTTCGGCAACCTGGTGGCGCAGGGCCTCGAGGGTGCGATCGACTTCCTCCTCCTCGACGTTGGCCTCGCTCGCCTCGAGCTCGATCCCCTTATAGTTGCCCAACGTGATCGGGGGGCGCACGAAAACGGTGGCCTTTAAACGCAACGCGCCGCCGTGGTCCCCTTCATCCATCGGGAGAAATTCCATCTGGGGACGATCCACCGGGTCGAGATCGTGCTCTTTGAGCGCCATGGTATACGCGCTCGGAACCACGTCTTCCATGGCCCGATCGTGGATTTCGGCATGACCGTAGTGCTGTTCGAAGATACGCCGCGGAATGCGACCCGGCCGGAAGCCCGGGATCCGGGCACCCTTGACCAGTCGCCGAAATACTCGTTCCTCGGCGGCCTCCAACATCTCTTTCGGAATCTCGATTTCGAGCTCGACGCGAGTGGGGTCGATCTGCTTCAGCGTAGCGCTCACTCCGGCTTCGGATCCTCCCTCTGGAAGAAGCCACGACTTCTTTGGTGCGAGGCAGACTCCTCGCGCACAACGCAGGAGGGCGGACCCACTCGGGCCCGCCCTCTTCGCTTGAACGTGGAGCGGAAGACGAGATTTGAACTCGCGACCCTCGCCTTGGCAAGGCGATGCTCTACCGCTGAGCTACTTCCGCCTGTGGCCTGAAGAACCGTCCCTGCCGCTCGGATTGGTGGGCAAGCAGAGACTCGAACTCTGACGGGTTGCCCCACTGGAACCTAAATCCAGCGCGTCTACCAATTCCGCCACTTGCCCGTGGCTGCGGCCGAGACTCGAAGAATGTTACCAAAGGACTCGCAGCGCGTCAAGGTCGGCTGTCGCGGTTCGCTCCCTTGGGCAACGAAGTGGGGCGAGTCAGATCGACTCGCCCCACGCACATCTGGTGCACCGCCAGGGACTCGAACCCCGAACCAAGTGATTAAGAGTCACCTGCTCTACCATTGAGCTAGCGGTGCGCACGTGAGAGAGTATCACACGGCTTGCGGCTTCGCAACCCCTCGTCGCCGCAAGCGTCGCGGGCTTTGCGCCCTCTGGGACTCGAACCCAGGACCCACGGCTTAAAAGGCCGGTGCTCTACCGACTGAGCTAAGGGCGCGCGGGCCGTCTCTCTTCATTTGACGACGTTCAGGGCTGCGGTGGGGTGAATGAGGGGACTCGAACCCCCGGCCTCCGGTTCCACAGACCGGCGCTCTAACCGACTGAGCTACATTCACCGCGAAGCGCCGCATGTAGTGTACCTGGCGGTAGGACACCTGTCAACCAACGTACCGGCCGCGCGTGCCGCATGCGCGAGCGAAAGCACAAGCTCGTGCGGAAGCACTCCCGCAGCGGCTGCGACACGGTCCAGCGGACGCCGCGGGCCCAGCACCTCGAGTGTTTCTCCGACGCGCGCGCGGCCGAGACACGTGAGGAACTGCATCCCCATCGCTACCACGGGAAGTTCGCCCGCCGCCGAGATGACGCTAATTCCCGATGATGCGAACGTGCGCGGCATCCCGTGCGAGTACCCGAAACGCGCCGTGACGAGATGGTCGCCGCTCTTGGTCGTGTACGCTTGACCGTAACCGACGCCCACGCCCGCTTCCGTCTGCTCGCTGCGCTCCACGACGGCGCCGACGTGAAGCACTTGCTCCAGCGCCGGAACACGCGGCGCCGAACGTCCCGTCAACGATCCGAAGAGGCCGATGCCGATGCGCACGGCGTCTCCCGGCGGATTTCCGTCGAGCCACAAGGTGGGCGCCGTAGATGCGGCGTGCACGCTTGGGATCTCGACTCCGGCACCCTTCGCCGACGCAAGGGCGTCGAGCAAGGCGGCGAGCTGCTCCTGCGCCTCGTTCTCTCCGGAAAGATGTGTCCACGCTTCGACGATCTCGACGCCACGCGAAGCGACGATCGTTTGCGCCAGCTCCATGGTGTCGCGCGGCGCGACGCCGATCCAACCCGCGACGCTGCGCACGGCCAGTTGCGCACGCACGCGTGTTCCCCGCCTCGCGGCGATGCGCTCGAGCAGCCGCACGTCGTCGCAGCGGGCCACGGACGGCTCGACGTCGAGCGCAACAGCCTCGACGACGTGTTCCTCGGGTAAGGCCGCGATGCAGATGATGCGCTTGCATGAGATCTCGCGCACCGCTCGCGCCTCCTCGAGGCTGGTTACGCACCAAGCGTCGACGCGATCCTCGAGGGTGCGCACCATGCGCGCCGTGCCGATCCCGTACGCGTCGGCCTTCACGACGGCATAGAGCCGGCGCCCGCCGGCGAAAGCTCGCCAGGCCGAGGCATTGGCCGCAAGCGCCGCCAAATCAACGATCATCGCGCGATTCCCCGGAGTTGCCCTGCGCGGCTGCCTCGGCTATGATAACGCGGAACGTGCGCCCGTAGCTCAACAGGATAGAGCACGCGCCTTCTAAGCGCGGGGTTGTGAGTTCGAGTCTCACCGGGCGCGCGTCTCTCACGGTTCTCTAGAAGAGGGATGGTCGGGGCGACAGGATTTGAACCTGCGACTTCGTGCTCCCAAAGCACGCGCTCTACCAAGCTGAGCTACGCCCCGACGACGAACAGCAGTATACCATTACGGGACCTCGGGGCGGAAGGCCACGTATCGCGAGAGGTCGGCCGGCGCCGTTTCCGCGCACCACCACCAGGTGGCATCGATGCGCAAGCCGAGCTTCAGCAGGAGGCGCAGCCCCCGACCGCACGCGCCGGGAACCAGCAACCGGACCCACGACGCCCGGTACGCCGATGCGGCGGTATGCAGCGCGAACGCCAGCATCTGCGGCACGTACGCCGCCGACGCCGCCGCCAGCGGGCCGACCGTTCCGTTCGGCCACGCGTAGACATACCCCACCACTTCACCGGAAAGCGAGAAGAGCACGCCGCTCCCGCGTTCGGCAAACCAGACGTGATCGACGGCGTGCGCTGCGCCGCGCGTCTCGCGATCGAGGGCATCGACGGCGGAAGGAACCCGTCCGTCCTCCACCACGATCGGCGTCGTCGTGAAGCGGTAGGTGCCGGCGGCGATCTCCGCCAGCGCGCGTTCTCCCGGGATCGTTCCGGAGATGTCGAATAACGCGCCCTGCGGCACCATGGCGCGGCGGGCCACTAGCGAGAGCGCATCAAGCGCCGATGCCGGCACGATGGCCGTGCGCGCGCACGACTCGTACGGCGCAATCGCCGCCGCCAGCAACGCTCCTCCGAGCCCTTCGCCGCGCAACCCCTCGCGCACGCCCAAACACGCCAGCGTCCACACCTCTTCACGACGATATCCCAGCGCGAATCCCAGCGTGTCGCCGTCTCTACTGGCCACGACGCCCGCGCCCTCGGGTTCCGCTGCAAGATACTCTAGCCATGCGGGCGGCCACGTCACGGAGACGGCACGCGCGGCGCGCAAGAGCGCCGCGCCATCGCGACGGCACTCAATGCGCACCTCGGCGAGGTTCATGCCTTCAGCGCCTCCAGCAGCTTGCGCACGGCGATCGCGCGATGGGAGACGCGATTCTTCGCCTCCGCCGAAATCTCGGCGAACGTCTTCTTCAAAGGCGGATAGTAGAAGACTGCGTCGTACGAGAATCCGCCGTCGCCACGTTCCTCGAGCGGCACCAATCCCTCGACGATGCCGCGCGCGATCAACGGTTCCCGATCCGGGCGATCGAGATAGAGCACGTCGACGAAACGGGCCGTGCGCCGTTCCTCCGGCACGCCTTCCAAGGCGCGCAAGAGAGCGACGCGGCGCTGCGCCCACGAGACCCCCTCTCCGCCGAAACGTGCCGAGAGCACGCCGGGGGCACCGCCCAGCGCGTCGACTTCCAACCCGGAATCATCGGCCAGCACGACGGCGCGCGGATCGCTCATCGCCCGCAGTTGCGACGCGAGCGCGTGCGCCTTGACGGCGGCGTTCCCTTCGTACGTCGATTCCTCTTCGTCCGGAGCCTCGTATGCGTCCGGCATCACCAGATCGAACGCCCCGTCGAGCAGCGCGCGAAACTCCCGCACTTTGCCGACATTTCCCGTTGCCAAATACACACGCATCGTCCCAAGCGCCTTCGCGCCGCACGCCGGCGCTGCCTCCGTCGTCGTCTCAGCGAGCTCATCCTCAAAGCCGACGAGAAAGCTGCGATGCCCGGAGCTGCCCACGGCATCGAGCGCGATCTCGCCAAGCGGCACGCGGAGCTCCTGCGCTGGCTCCGGCGCAATCGCTACGACGGGATCGCCTGACAAGCGCGTGTAATCGGGGTCGCTGGGCGCACGCTATGCCCAGACCGGAGGGATCGATGTCGAAGGTGTTGCTCATCACCGGAGGAAGCCGCGGCATCGGCCGCGCGACGGCCAGACTGGCCGGCCGACGCGGCTGGTCGGTGGCCGTCAACTTCCTCTCCAACGCGAAGGCCGCTCAGGAAACCGTAGCGGCCGTGAACGATGCCGGCGGCAACGCCGTCGCGATCAGGGGCGATGTTTCCGTGGAAGGCGACGTCGTGGCGATGTTCGATGCCGCCGAGCAGGCCTTCAGCAAGCTCGACTTCTTCGTCAACAATGCCGGTATCGTGGCGCCGGGATCGCCCCTCGCGGAGATGGGGACCGATCGCCTGCGGCGCGTGTTCGACACCAACGTCTTGGGCGCGTATCTCTGCGCGCGCGAGGCCGCGCGCCGCCTTTCGAAGAGCCGGGGCGGCAATGGCGGCGCCATCGTCAACGTCTCTTCCGCTGCGGCGCGGCTTGGTGCGCCCAACGAATACGTGGACTATGCGGGCTCCAAAGGCGCCATCGACACGCTGACGATCGGTCTTGCGAAGGAGCTCGGCCCGGAAGGCGTGCGCGTCAATGCCGTGCGTCCGGGCGTCATCGACACGGAGATTCACGCCAGCGGAGGAAGGCCGCATCGCGCGTTCACCATAGGCCTCACGACGCCGCTGGCGCGTGCTGGGACGGCGGAGGAAGTCGCGGAGGCGATCCTCTGGCTGTTGAGCGACGCCGCCTCGTACGTCACGGGAGCGCTCCTCGACGTCGCCGGCGGGCGTTGATTGTATGAGACGTCACCCTGTGGCCGTGACCTGACACACGAACGCGCGCAGCTGCGGCTGGATCGCTAAGGTCGCAAGCCCCTAAGGCCGTACCTTGGCCCGGCACATGGAACGATCCGGCCTTAGCTTAGGGCATCGTAGACCCCACGGACGGTTCACCCTTCAGGAGATGTCAGAGCCACATGCATCGCCCGCAGTTCGTATTGGTGTTCCTGGCATTGGCGGCGTTGTCGTTGACCGCCTGCGGCGGCGGCGCCGGTCCAGTCGTGAACGCGCTTCCGCCCGCTGAACAAGTCACTCCGCAAACTTCAACCTACCCCGCTGCCGCAGGGAACGTCGCGCCGGCGTCGGTTAGCCTTTCGTCCAAGGCCGCGAAAGCCGCCACATCGGGCGCGACGAGCGGCAGTCCAACCGTCTCCGGCTATCTCGGCTCGACGCTCATCCAACACAACGAAGCGCAGCCGTACATGTTCGAGTACAGCGAAGCCGTCATGCTGAACTTCAGTCAGGCGGTCTCGCCAAGCTCGTTCAAGTACAGCATCGCCGGAAGCGACGGCTCGACGCCGCCTTCGTCGCTCTACTGGACGAATTACGACAAGAGCGTGCAGATCGCGATCCGCAAGACGCCGGGCGTCGTGTACACGGTGAGCGTCACCTCGCCGATCGCCTATACGTTTACGTTCACCACGGCGGCCAATCCCACGATTCCGTCTCCGGCGGTCAGCACGCTGGGTCAGCCGTACCGTTACGGTGTGCTCGAACACCCGTTTTCGTTCTCGCTCGGCAATGAGAGCTGCAGCACGACGAACGGTCAAACGACGTGCACGCTGAACGCCTCCTCGCAGCGACAAGTGCAGTTGCTCTGCAACGCGCACGTACGGTTCGTCCGCATAGACTACCCGGCGCAGAACATCATCACCGGCCAAACGGGAACGACACTCCGTTCCACGCCGAACTTCGCGCAAGAGGACGCCATCGCGGATGCGCTCGCCAAGTGCGGCATCACGGAGCTTCCGATCATCCTGCAGTACAGCGCGGGATCGATCCTCACGGGTGGAGCGCCGTATCCGCATGGGTTCCAATGGGCGACGATGACGAATGGAACGCCCGGGTATGCGGACTTCGCTCGCATCGTCGTGCAGCATCTCGCGCAGAAATATCCGCAGATCACGCGCGTGGAGCTCTTCAATGAACCGAACTTGCACGGATGGAACGACTTTCCCGTCAACGGCAACGTCAACGCGCTCGACACCTCGGGAGCCGAGGCCGCCGTCTATATGAAGGCCGCATATGCTGCCATCAAGAGCGTCGATCCGCAGATGACGGTCGTTGGTCCCGCCTTGGCCGACGGTGGGTGGGACATCGACCCGCGGAAGTTCCTGGGGACGATGTACGCCAACGGCTGCCGCACCAGCGTCTGCTGGGACGTGCTGTCGGTCCACAACTACGACTGGGAGAATCCCACGGCGGTCAAGACGGCCGCGTACCAGAACCAGTGGGGCATCTACAAGCAGCTGCAGCAGATCGCCCTCCAGCATGGTGATCCGACGCCGCACGTGATGCTGACGGAGTGGGGTTATTCGACGCTCGCCACGTCGCCACAGGGATTCGATCCCAGAGTACAGGCTGAGTATCTGGCCCTTGGCCTGAACCTGATGTTGGCGGATCCCACGGTCGACGGCATCGTCTACGTCAACATCTTCAATCCGGGAACTGATTTCTGGGGTCGGACGGCGCTGACGGACACGAGCGGCAATCCGCTGCCGGGATACTACGCGCTTCAAACCTTCACGACGCGCTGATACGAAGGAGAGCGTCGCGCACGCGGCGCTCTCCCCCGATGCTTACCCCGCGCGTCCCGCGAACGTTCCGTGGCCGGGAAGCCATCTGCACCGGCTTCCGTCCTCCATCACGAACGTTTCGAACCCGTCGACCTCCGGATTGAAGTCTTCGTTCTCGGCCTTCGTCGCCGTCCCAGGCGTGCCACCGCGTTCAGCGCGTTGGCCAAGTCGTGTGCCTGCGCCATGAAGGGAGATACCAGACCGGGGCCTTTGTTCCTAAATCAGGATCTTCCGGTACTGCACGAACCCCGAACGATCGGCGATACGGTCGTAGAGCAGCATAGCGTTCCTGTTGCTCTCGTGCGTTAGCCAATACACACGCGAACAACCGGCTTCCCGCGCCACGTCGTACACGTACTCGACGAGCTTGCGCCCGATGCCGCTTCCTCGCCGATCCTGCGCCACGAACAAGTCTTGCAGATAGCAGTAGTTGCCGATGGTCCAGCACGAACGGTGAAAGATCCAGTGCACCAATCCCACGGCTCGTCCGTCCGAAAGGGCCAGCGCGCCGAAGACCGGTTCGGCGGGATCCAAGAACCGCTCCCACGTGACGTGTGTCGTCTCGGGCGAAATCCTCACCTCATAGAATTCTTGATAACCGCGCCAAAGCGGAAGCCACGCCTCTTGATCGGCCGGCTGGAGAGGACGTATGTGAACCACAGCGGCGTTCTCCACGATCGTACCCCCATGAAGACAAGCGCGAAGCTCATCTGGTTGCTCATCGACGCGATGATCCCGGGCGGAGCTAGCTCGGCGCTTCCAACTCCCTGCGCGGCGTGCCCTCCAGCCATCCCTCCAGATTCTCGAAGGCCTGCTGGAAGAAGATGCGATAATTCTCCTCCGTCACATAGCCGATGTGCGGCGTGATCACGGTGTTCGGCAGCATCCGCAGCGGATGATCGGACGGCAACGGCTCGATGTCGAAGACGTCGAGCGCCGCGCCCGCGATGGCGCCGGAGCGCAACGCCGCGACGAGCGCCTCCTCGTCGACGATCGGCCCGCGCGACGTGTTGACGAGGTAGGCCGTCGATTTCATCAACGCAAGCTCGCGCGCTCCCACAAGACCGCGCGTGCGCTCGCCGAGCACGAGATGAATCGTCACGACGTCGGCTTCGGAGAACAGCCTCTCCTTCTCCACGCGCTGCGTTCCCGCCGCCGCGGCGCGCTCGCCCGTCAGATGCCGGCTCCACGCGATCGTCCGCATGCCGAACGCTTGACCGATGCGCGCCACCCGCGTCCCAAGCCGACCGAGTCCCAAGACGCCCAACGTCTTGCCGAAGAGTTCACGGCCCAAGCCGGTCTGCCAGCGCCCATCGCGCACGCTGGCATCTTCCTTGACGATGCCGCGAACCAACGTTAGGATGAGCCCCCACGTGAGCTCCGCGGTCGAAAAGCCTCCGAGGTCCGTTCCGCAGACCACGATTCCACGCTCCCGGCACGCCTCCACGTCGAGGGAGGCATTCCGCCGTCCCGTCGTGATCACCAACTTCAAGTTAGGCAGCGCCTCGATGACGCGCCGTGGAAAAGGCGTTCGCTCCCGCATCAGCACCACGGCGTCGAACGGCTTCAGACGCTCGACCAACGCCCGTTCACCGGCGACATGGTCTGCGAACGCGTGGACGGTGACTCCCCGTGGAAGCCGCTCCCACGGCGCCATCGAAAGCGCCACGTTCTGATAGTCGTCGAGGATGGCAATCGACACGCGCTCCGTCGCCTCGCGAACGTACATAGTGGCGCTTCATTACACAGCGCGGTGCCGAAACCTGGCTCTCTCGATTGCGGAGGCATGGAGATTCTCTCTCTTGTAGAGAGGAACGCATGCCATCGAAGCGCATTCCCGTCGGGACGATCGCCGGCGCGGTCGTTGCTCTCGCCGCCGCCATGGGGCTGGGGCGGTTCGCCTACACGCAGCTGCTGCCGCCGATGGTTGCGCAGCTTCGCCTCTCGGCTCTCGCTGCCGCCTGGATCGCCGCGGCCAACTACGTCGGCTATCTCGTCGGCGCGCTCGTCGCGTCTTGGCTGGCCGCGCGCTTCAACGAGCGCCGCGTGGCGCTCGGCGCGCTCACCGCCCTCGCCGCGACGCTCGCCGCCACGGCGCTCTCCGGCAATGTCGCGTGGCTGACGGCGATGCGGTTCGCCACCGGCATCGAGAGCGCGGTGATCTTCGTCGCCGTCGGCATTTTGCTCTTCGAAACCGTGGAGCGATCGATTGCCATGATCGCGTTCGGCGGCATCGGTGTTGGGATCTTCTGCGGCGCCGGCTTCTTGGCGCCCCTCGTCGCGCATGGACCTTGGCAGCGTGGCTGGTACGCCATCGCCCTTGCCACGGTGGCCGCGACCATCGTCGTCTGGCGGCTCATTCCACCCATCGCTTCGCGCGTCGCCTCCGGTATCGTCATCACGGGCGGTGCGCCGATGCGGCTGGTCGACGCCTCGTACTTCATGCAGGGTATCGGCTACATCGTCTTCGCGACGTTCGCCGTGCTCTATCTCGTCGAGCGCGGCGAGTCGCATCTCGCCGCTTCCGGCGCCTGGCTCGCGGTGGGAATCGGCGCCGCTATCGGACCGTGGCTGTCCGGTGTCTTCGCCGCGCGCTTCAGCCCCCGCATCGGCTTGATGTTCTTCCAGTTCCTCGAGGCGGCGGCGACGCTCGTCTTTGCCGTCGCGCCGTACCCGTGGCCGTTGCCGGCCGCATTGGTTTTCGGTATGTGCTTTCCGACGTCCGCGCCGCTTTCAGCCCTCATGTACATCGATCTCGATCCGCGGGACGGTGCGCGCGGCTTCGGATGGCTCACGTTCGTCTTCTCGATCGGCCAGATCGTCGGGCCGCTGATCGCCGGTCCGATCGCGCAACGCACGGGTGATTTTCGCGTCCCGCTTCTGTGCTCGGCGGCCGCGCTCGTGCTGGCGGTCTTGCTGATCGCCGTGATACCTCGGCGCGCGTACGAGAGCGCCAACACCTAAGCAGGGTCGTCTTCGAAGGCGTACGAAGCTAGTCAGCCTCATGAGTCAGATGTCGATTCGAACGCTCCCCGCGGCGCGTCTTCTCAACGTGAGGCTCGCGCTCGTCTTCGGCGGCACTCTTCTGATGGCGATCGGCGCCCATCTCGCCGTGAACGTGCCGTTCAGCCCCGTTCCGATCACGGGACAAACGCTGGCGCTTCCGCTGGTCGTCGCGCTCTTGGGTACGCGCGCCGGCGTCGCGGCAATGCTGCTTTACCTCGCGGAAGGCGCCGTCGGCCTCCCCGTGTTCGCTCCCGCGACGACGCCCGGCATCCTCGCGTTGGTTGGTCCAACGGCAGGGTATCTTTGGGCATTCCCCGTGGCCGCGTACGTGATCGGCGCGCTCTTCGACTTCGGTCTGTCCCGGCGGTTCGCCGGTCGGGCGATCGCCGTCATCGCGGGCGACGCCGTCGTTTTCGGACTCGGCGCACTCTGGCTTTCCCACTTCGTCGGCATCGACAAGGCGTTCGCGCTCGGCGTTGCTCCGTTCCTGATCGGCGACGGACTCAAAGTTGCCATCGCGGCCGGCGCAGGCGGAGGCGCGGCGCGCATCGTTCCTTCCATCTTCAAGCGCTGAGCTCGCCGTAGCGGTCGCGCGCCTCGGCATCACGCGATGGTGTGGCGATCCGGTCGCCGTGGAACCGAAAACCTCAATGAAGAGATGCGACCGTCACGCACTATCGCCGTCACCCTCATCTCGCTCGTCCTCACGGCGGGTGTCCCGGCCGCTGCCGATCCGCCGCCGTTTGTCGTGCTCGAGATCGCGACGCACAACGGACTTCGCTCGGCGACGGTCCGAGTCTCGCCCGGCCCGAAGGGTATCATCACCGTGGTGCCGGGCGCGACGTTCGGCGCCCGCACCATCACGCGCATCGACGAAGACGGCGTGCTGCTTTCTGACGGCTCGAAGATCGATATCGATCGCGACCTCTCATATCCCTACGTGCATCGCTACGACTCGCTGCTGGGCTCCCAAGCAGCCTCGCCTCCGTCAGGGAATTCCTAATCGATGATCCTGGCGCCATCTTCCAAGGCCGTGAGCGGCAGTGGATTGCCGACGGGAGATTCTTGTCCGCGAAGTGCGCGCTCCCACCATGCGACGTCGCACCAGCGTCCGAACTTGTAGCCCACGGCGCGATAGATCCCAATTGGCGAGAAACCGAGCGCGCGATGCAGCCCGATGCTCGCGTCGTTGGGGAGCGTTATCCCCGCGTAGGCGCCATGACGGCTCACCAGTAGGTCAGCGCGCGCGCATAGAGGCGCTCAAGGTCGCCGCGGCTCACGTCGAGCGGCGCGTTCTTCAGCAGGCGCTGTTGTGGAAACGCGCCCTCCACGAGCGCTCCGACGTCTTCGCGCGTATAGCGGAGCGCGGAGAGCCCATTGGGCATGCCGGTGGCCCGCATGAGCTCGATGAGACGAGCGCACAAGACCTCGCCGGCGTCATCGAGTGAGGCATCCTTCGCATCGGCGCCGAGCTGTTGGGCGGCGAAAAGGTGGCGCTCGGGGCACGCGGCGGCCGTGAACTCGAAGACGGCCGGACCGTTGACGATCACCGACATGCCGTGCGGAATCAGCGGCTCATCCGGCGGATATCCCGCAGGGTGAACGTCGCGCACGAGGCCGGCAACGGCATAAGCCATGCCATGAGGCACGTGGACCCCCGAGTTTCCAAAGCCGATTCCCGCCAGCGTCGCTGCGAACATCATCTGCTCGCGAGCCTCGTCGTCTTCCGGATCGGCGACGGCGCGCACGATGTTGCGGCCGGTGATGCGCAGCGCCTCCAGACAGGCGACGTCGCTGTACGGGTTGGCGCCCTGCGAAAGGGGGCGTCGCGCGCCGGCGGCCGGCCTTGGACGACGCGTGTAGGGCAATGCCGTGTACGATTCGAGCGCGTGGCTCAGGACGTCGAAGCCGCTGCACGCCACGACTTGAGCGGGCAGCGTCCGCGTGACGTCCGGATCGACGATGGCTTGCGTCGGCTTCAAATGTCGTGAAGCGATGCCAGTCTTGACCCGCATCGACAGCAGATCGCAGATCGTGATCCCCGTGCATTCGCTGCCGGTGCCCGACGTCGTCGGGCAGGCGATGTGCGGCTTCAGCGGTCCCGGAACCGGCCTACCGGCTCCCAGCGGCGCGTTGACGTAGTCCATGAAGTCGGCCGGGTGCGTGGCGTAGAGATTGGCGGCCTTGCACGTATCGATCACGGAGCCGCCGCCGACGGAGACGTAGCCGTCGAACGTCCCCTCGGCGGCGAAAGCCGCCGCCTCTTTGAACGAGGCGTCCGTCGGCTCGATGTGCACGTCGTCGAACTCGACGACGTCGACCTTGGCGCGCCGCAGCGAGTCGCGCACGGTTGCGACGAACGGAAGCGCCGCCAGATGCTTGTCGGTGAAGAGCGCGACGCGGCGCATGCCCAGCTCCAGCGCCGCGTCACCGACCTCGGACAAGACTCCTCGGCCGTAACGGACGTGCGTCGACTGAACCTCGAAGGCACGATCGCCGCCTTCTGTCGGCTCGTAATGCGAATGGCGACAGCAGATCATGTGCAAGACGCAACCTCCGGTAACCTGATGGCTGGCGATCGCTTCTCATGCGGCGCCGCGTCCTCCCGCGCAGCCACATTTGCATGGCGGAAACGCCGAACGGCGGGCGAAGTACGGTCGATGAACCATCGTTCGATCGCCGGCATGGCGGCGACGGTGCACGGACCCCCGTATACACGGCGGGACTCGGCGTGCCTAGCCCCGGCAATGAGGCGATTTCGAACGCAAACGATTCGTTCGTTTTGCTCTCCTGAATTTCTTCTTCCGGCCCGCTGTCGTTCACGCATGACTGAGGCCACACGCGAGTCACCGCCGATGAAGGCCGAATCCCAGGACTGTCACGAACCATAGCACGACACAAGTGTCTGTCGGAGGAAACAATGTCGGATCCGTTCGGGAGCATTCTGTGGTTCATCTTCCTGATCATGGCTTTTCAGCCAATGCTGAGCCAGCGTGCGCTCGAAGCGGCGCGCGCGCGCAAGATCGCGCAACTGGAACGCAAGCGGGACTCCCGGGTCATTCTGCTCGTGCATCGCCAGGAAACCATGCGCTTCTTCGGCTTCCCGCTCGCGCGCTACATCGACATCAACGACTCCGAAGAAGTTCTTCGGGCGATCCACATGACGGATGACGACGTTCCGCTCGACATCATCCTGCATACGCCGGGAGGCCTCGTGTTGGCGGCATCGCAAATTGCACGCGCCCTTCGCGATCACAAAGCGAAGGTAACGGCTTTCGTGCCCCATTATGCCATGTCGGGCGGCACGCTCATCGCGCTCGCAGCCGACGAAATCGTGATGTCTCCTCATGCGGTGCTGGGTCCGATCGATCCGCAGCTCGGCGAATATCCGGCGGCTTCGTTGATCAAGGTGGTTGAACAGAAGCCGATTTCCGAGATCGACGATGAGACGCTCATTCAGGCCGACGTTGCGCGCAAGGCCATCAGGCAACTGCGGGATGCCGCGACGGCCCTCTTGAGCCGTCACATGCCCGCCGAACAAGCCCAAGCGCTCGGTCAAAGGCTTTCCTCCGGTGAATGGACGCACGATTATCCCATCACTGCGGATGAGGCCAAGATGCTAGGACTTCCCGTCAGCACGGACATGCCGCCCCAAGTCCTGCAAATGATGATGCTCTATCCGCAGCCGACGCGCACGCAGGCTGGCGGCGTGGAGTATCTGCCGGTCCGGCGGCAGCGAAGCGAAGGCCCCCGCGTGACGTAGGGAACGGAAGCCGGCGTCAGCAGCTTGCTCGCATCAGCGCCTCGCTGAGCGTTGCAAAGCTATGTCCCGATACGAAGTCGTCGATGAAGGGCAGCGCCTCGGCCATGCCGCGCGCCAAGGGCTGGTACCCCTGAGATTTCTTCAGAGGGTTGATCCAGACGATGCGTCGGGCGATCCGGTCCAGCCGCCGCATCACCCTCTCCACGAGGCCCGCTTCACCTTGATCGAGACCGTCGGAAAGCACGAACATGATGGCGCCGTGCCCCATGCCGCGATCTCCATACTTCCGCATGAAGGCCTCGAGCGATTCCCCCAGACGCGTGCCGCCGTGCCAATCGCGCACGCCGGCGAGGTACGCGTCCGTGGCGGACGCGCGGCAGCGACGAAGCTGCGGCGTGGCGCGCGTGAGGCGCGTGCCGAAGAGAAAGACCTCCGTGCGGGGACGGCGCACTACCACGGTCTGCAAACAGTGAAGGAGTCCCTCGGAATACGCCGACATGGAGGCCGAGATGTCGCACAAGAAGATCCACTTGTGCCAACTCATGCGTCGGCGCAACCGGTGCAAGACGACGGGCTCGCCGCCCGTGTGAGCGACGGACGCAAGGGTAGCTCGCAGGTCGAGACGAGGACCCCTCGTGAACGGCCGCGCGCGGCGCGAGATCAACCGCGGCGTCCACCACGTTTCGCCTTCCAGCAGGGCCCGAAGGGCCGCGGTATCGGCAAGCGTGAACGCGGCGAAATCCTTCTCGCGCAGGATCTCGCATGGGCTATAAACGCCGCGCGTCGCTTCGCCCTTCGACTCGTCACGCGCTTTTTCGGCTACGCCGCCTTCGGCCGCGGGCTGCATGCGCGCCCATGCCTCCATCCCCGGCAATCCTCGTCCGGGGCCGGCCATCTCATGAGCCTCGCGCATCGAAGCGCCGGCGTCTCCAGGATCCCTATCGACGAACGAAGCGCGCTTGCGCAACGACGCCGAGGTCCCTAATGCCTCAAGCGCATCGAGCGTATCGAATGCCGGATGCTCTAAGGTGATCCAAAACGCGCGAAACAGCGCATCGTATGTGTCGAGCTGCCCTGGGGAGCTCAGCAGATTCACGCGCCCCGACCAGTAGAGATCCTGCGGTCTTCGTGACTCCAGCAGACGAACCGAACGCAGCCAGCGCGCCGTCTGCTCGGGTGCGACGCCGAGGCCTCGGCCTCGCAGCAACCGCGCGAAACGAACGCAGCTTCCTTCCAGATCACGCAAGTCAGCCCGCAAGCCACGCACCGCGCGCCTCCGCGGCGCGCTCCCAGTCGTCGCGATTCTTGATCGCCACGCCGAGGCTCTGCTGGGCGGCCTCGAGCGTGAGCTCGTCGTATCCAAGCGCGCGAACGGCACGGGCCCAGGCGATGCTCTCCGCGACGCCGGGCGGCTTTTGAAGATCGAGGCGACGCAGTCGGCGCACGGCCAGCGAGACGGCGGTAGCGAGATGTTGCGAGATCTCCGGAGCACGCATGCGCACAACGGCGAGCTCCTGCTCCAACGAGGGATATTCCACCCAATGGTAGAGACAACGCCGCTTCAGCGCGTCGTGCAGCTCGCGTGTGCGGTTTGAGGTGATGATGACGATGGGCGGAACGTTTGCCCGCACGTTCCCGATCTCAGGGATCGTGATGGCGAAGTCCGAGAGGAATTCGAGCAAGAATGCTTCGAACGCCTCGTCGGCCCGGTCGATCTCGTCGATGAGCAAGATGGCCGGCTGCTCGACGCTCTCCAGCAGCGCGCGCAGCAACGGGCGCGGCTGCAAGAATCGCCACGAGAAGAGATTCGATGCGCCGGGATCCTCATCCGATGGCTCGGACTCATGGCGCCTGATCTCCAGCAGCTGCTGGAGATAGTTCCACTCGTAGAGCGCCTCCCGGCTGTCTATCCCTTCGTAGCACTGCAGACGAATGAACGTGCTTCCCAGGCCCTCGGCTAGCGCCCGCCCGAGTTCGGTCTTGCCGACACCGGGCTCGCCTTCGACCAGTAGCGGTTGCGGCAGTCCGCAGGCAAGAAAGACGGCGGACGCGAGCCCGTAATCGGCAACGTATCCCGCTCGGGCGAGCACAGCCTGCACGTCTTCCACGCGCTCGAACGGAACGCCCACGCTGCGGCTCACGACACCAGATAGCGTTCCGGCGCCTGGACGAAATCCGCGCGGCAACGCGGACAGCAGAAGTAGTACGTCACGCCCGCATGCTCGGCAACGTGACGCGCGCCGGCGATCTCGACGTCCATGCCGCACACGGGATCTCGAGCCGGCTGCGCGGCAGCGGATACGGTCGGGCTCTGCGAGCGGCTCACCAAATTGCGTTGCGCCGCGCGATACTCCTGGACGATCTCGGCGAGGATGCTGAGCGCGATCTCTTCCTGGCTGACGGCGGCGATGTTGAGGCCGGCAGGCGTGTGAACGCGAGCGAGCTCCTCGCTCGAGAAGCCCAACGAGGCCAGCCCATCCAGCACGCTCGCGCTTCGCCGCCGACTGGCCACGAGCCCCACGTAGCGCGCCGGAGAACGCAGCGCGGCCACAAGGGCCTCCTCGTCGTGCTGCCCCGCTGCCGCCACCACGACGAACGACATCGGCGCGAACGTCAACGTCGACAAGTCGGCAATAGGCGCCGTCACGATCCGCTCTTCGCGTTCGCCGAAGGGCTCGGAACAGACGACCGTCGCTTCGAATCCCAGCGCGAGGGCCATGCGCGCGAGGGCGCGGACGACGGGCGTATCTCCAATCGCGACGATCTGTGGGGCGGCGACGTGCGGCTCGATGTAGATCGAGATCTCTCCGGCGCTGGGACAGGACATCGCGACCGTCGTGACCGTATCGCTCTCGGCCGCGACGTCGCCGGCGTCCAGCGTCAGCCGCAAGAGCCGCGGCTGACCCGAGGCGATGGCGGCGAGCGCCTCGCGCTTGACGGCCGACTGTGAGCAGCTTCCGCCGATCCATCCGAAGATGCGCCCGTCTTCGGTGACGATCGCTTTGTCGCCCAGTTGGGCCGACACGGGTGCCTTCCGATAGACGACGGTGGCGAGCGCGAACGGCTCGCCGGCGCTGGCGAGCGCGCGCGACAGCTCGGCAAGCCTGGGCTCGTGCCGTGGCCCGAGAATCACGACCCCGCCGGGGCTCCGTTCGCTTGGAGCGCTTGACGAATTGCGTCGAACATCGCCTGGGTCTTCTTCTTAGCCTGACCCTCCAAGAGCCGGCCGCCCACGGAAGCCAGCGGGCCGCTGACGGAGGTCTCGGCGCTCCATTGCAGTTCGGCGCCCCCGCCGCCGGTAGGTTCGATGTGCATGTGGCTCGTCAGGACCATCCCGCTACCCATGCCGCTGCCCTTGGCCGTGAGATCCAGGTCTCCCAGCCGCGCATCATCGGTCTTCATCTCCGCCTCGATCTTGAGCCGGCCGCGAACCGGCCCGACGCCCACCTTCACCACGGCGACGAAGTGGCGCGAGTCGGATACCTGAAGCTCGTCGAGGTCCGGCATGCAGCGCCCAACTCGGTTGGGATCCGTCACGAAGGCGAATGCCTGCTCGGGCGCCACGCTCACATGCTCCACGCCGCTCATTTGTATCCGCATGGTCGTACACTCTCCTGACTACGCGCCGTCGACTCCGTGCTGCCGCAAGACGTTCCAAATCTTGTCACGGGTGAGCGGCATATCGATATGCCGCACGCCGAGGTGGGCAAGCGCGTCCACAACGGCGTTCACGAACGCCGCCGGTGAACCGACGTTGGGCGACTCGCCTACGCCCTTGGCTCCAATCGGATGATGCGGCGAAGGCGTGACGGTGCGGTCAGTCTCCCAATGGGGCGTCTCGGCGGCCGTCGGCACGAGATACTCCGTGAAGTTGGTGGCTAAGCAGTTCCCCTCCGTATCGTATGGGATCTCTTGCATGAAGGCGATCGCGAAGCCCTCCGTGAGCCCGCCATGCACCTGTCCTTCAACGATCATTGGATTGATGACGACGCCGCAATCATCGATGGCGAGGAAACGCCGCACCTTCACCTCGCCCGTACCTGGATCGATATCGACCACCGCGACATAGGTCCCGAACGGGAACGTGAAATTCGGCGGATCGTAATAGAACGTGGCTTCGAGGCCCGGCTCCAACCCGGGCGGCGGATTCGTGTAGGCGGCGAAGGCGCAATCTTGCATCGTGACCGATCGCTCGGGAACGCCGGCCACTCGGAACTTACCCTCCGTCCACTCGAGATCGTGCTCGCCGCACTCCAAGAGATGGGCGGCGATCTTCTTCGCCTTCTCGCGGATACGTCGGGCGCACAGCGCGGCGGCCCCGCCTGCAACCGGCGTGCTGCGGCTGCCGTAGGTCCCCAACCCGTAGGGCGCCGTGTCGGTATCGCCTTGCTCCACCAGGACGTCAGCGGGACTGAGTCCCAGCTCGTTGGCGACGATCTGCGCGAAGGTCGTCTCATGTCCTTGGCCTTGATGACGCACGCCGAACCGCGCCACGGCCTTGCCCGTCGGATGCACGCGAACCTCAGCACTGTCGAACATCTTCAACCCGAGGATGTCGAACTGCGCGTTGGGCCCGGCGCCCACGATCTCGGTGAAGGTCGAGATGCCGATCCCCATCAGGTCGCCGCGCGCGCGGCGCCCAGCCTGTTCGCGGCGCAACGAGTCGTAACCGATCTGCGCCAAGGCTTTCTCGAAGGTGGCACGGTAGTTGCCGCTATCGTACGTCCACCCCAGCGGCGTCGTGTACGGGAACTGCTCCGGCGCAACGAAGTTCTTCCGCCGCAGCTCAGCCGGATCCATCTTCAACTCTTGCGCCAACACGTCCATCGCGCGCTCGATGAGATAGGCCGCCTCCGTCACCCTGAACGAGCAACGGTACGAGATGCCTCCCGGCGGCTTGTTGGTGTAGACGGCGTCGACATCTACGAACGCATTGGCGAAGTCGTATGAACCCGTGCAGATGTTGAAGAGCCCCGCCGGCCATTTCGACGGATTGGCCTGCGAGTCGAACGCGCCGTGATCGGCCAGCGTATGCACCCGAAGGGCCTGTACGCGGCCATCCTTGGTCGCCCCGATCTCGGCGGTCATGTGATAATCGCGCGCGAACGCCGTGCTGGTCAAGTGCTCCGTGCGCGTCTCGACCCATTTCACGGGGTGCCCGGTGACGATGGAGGCGACGACGGCCACCACGTAGCCGGGATAGATGCCGACCTTCGCGCCGAACCCGCCGCCGATGTCCGGTGAGACGACGCGGATCATGTGCTCGGGAAGCTTCGCCACCAGCGCGATGACCGTGCGATAGACGTGCGGTGCCTGCGAGGTGACGTAGAGCGTCAGACGTCCCGTCGCCTTGTCCATGTCCGCCACGCAACCGCACGTCTCCAGCGGCGAGGCGTGGCAACGCGGGAAGTACATGTCCTGTCTGACGACGACCTCCGCCTTGACAAGAGCGTCGGCCGTCGCCTCCGCATTGCCCGATTCCCAGTGCCAGATATGATTCGTCTTCTGGTCCCGATCGTCCCGAAGCAGCGGAGCGTCGGGATCCATCGCGCGCTTCGCATCGGATAGAACCGGCAGCGCTTCGTACTCCACCTCGACGGCGGCGGCGCCGTCATAGGCCGCTCCGCGACTCGATGCAACGACGGCGACAACTTCTTGGTACTGGAAGAGCACCTTTCCCGTGGCCAGCACCATCTGATTGTCGCCCGCGATGGTGGGCATCCAATGGAGGCCCAGCTTCTCGAGATCTTCGCCGGTGATCACAGCCACCACGCCGGGAGTATCGAGGGCAGTCTGCTTGTCGATCGACACGATACGCGCGTGGGCATACGGGCTTCGCACGATCGCCATGTGCAGCATGCCTGGCAGGGAAATATCGTCGAGATAGCGTCCCCGGCCTTGAATGAAGCGCGGATCCTCTTTTCGCTTAATCGCTTGGCCGAGGCATGATGCGGGTGCGCGCGGGGCTTCGGTCGTCATGTGCTTCTTCTCTCCTTACGCGCCGGCCGCCGACGACGCAGCCGTGCCCGCCAGCTCTTCCGCCGCTTGCTGAATAGCTTTGACGATATTTTGGTATCCGGTGCAACGGCAGATATTGCCGGAGATGGCTTGGCGAATCTCCGCCTCGCTTGGCGACGGATTGCGAGAGAGAAGTGCTTTCGCGGCCATCAACATCCCGGGGGTGCAGTAGCCGCATTGCAAGCCATGATTGTCCCAGAAGGCTTGCTGAAGAGGATGGAGCCCGCTCTCCGTCGCGAGACCTTCTACAGTCTCAACGCGGCAGCCGTCGGCTTGCACGGCGAACATCGTGCAGCTCTTGACGGGTTTTCCGTCGACGATTACCGTGCATGCCCCGCAGGTGGTCGTGTCGCAGCCGATGTGCGTTCCCGTCAAGCCGAGCGTCTCGCGTAGAAAATAGACCAGCGGCAAGCGCGCCTCCACGTCCGCCGCGTGACGTTCGCCGTTGACGGTGACTTCGATATGATAGCTCACCTACGTCCCTCCACGATCGTGCGCGTGGCGCGCAGCGCGCGAATCGTTAGTACTCGGAACATGTCTCTCTTGTAATCCACAGGGCCGCGCGTATCGGCCACAGGCTCCGCTTCCGCCGCGGCCTGGGCGCCCGCGGCGGCGATCGCGGCGTCGTCGAGCGTGTTGCCCATGAGACGCCGCTCGGCGGAAACCGCTCGGCGTGAAATCGGCCCCGCGGCGCAGAGGCCGATGCCGACTTGCGCGATGGCGCCCTTGTCGTCCACGGTCACGCATGCGGCAACGCCCGCCGTCGCGAAATCACCGACCTTACGCTCGATCTTTTGATAGTTTCCGCCGGTCCGCGCCGACGGAACGGGCACGCGCACTTCCTTGAGGACCTCGTCTTCCGTGAGCGCGGTCGTGAACGTATCGACGAGAAACTCATCAACCGGCATGCGCCGCTCGCCGCTTTGACTGGAAATGACGACCTCCGCGCGCGCAGCGATGAGCGCCGCACCCCAATCGCCCGCAGGATCGGCATGAACGAGGGCTCCGCAGAGCGTCCCTCGCTGGCGCACGATAGGATCGGCGACGACCGACGCCGTGGTGAACAGCAGAGGATATCGGTCCTTGATCATTGGCGAGCATTCCATCTGCCCATGGGTGATGATCGCGCCGATGCGCAGGTACCCATCTTCTTCCTCGAACACGCCCAATTCCGGGATGCGCGTAATGTCGATCAACATGCTCGGGGCGGCAAGCCGGAAACGCATCATTGGGATCAGGCTCTGCCCGCCAGCCAACACCTTGCGATCGGAACCGCCGCCGCGGAGAAGCGCTAACGCCTCCTTGAGGCTTTTTGGGGCCGCGTACTCGAATGGCGCAGTGATCACGCATCAACCCTCCGCAGAGACAGAATGCAAGCGAACGACTGATATTGACGGATCCCCAACACGCTCATTCCAGCTTACCCCCAGCCGTTACCTGGCATCAACTGAGCGCTCGCTTCGGCGAAGGAGCACGAAGCGCATCGACGAACCTCCGCGCTCCCCACCATGCAGGCACATACGATTCTTTTTGCCAGCGACTTCGGCGCGGCCACGGAGTGCGTTGGAATTTGCCATGCGGTCATCGCGAGCATCGCGCCGCAGACGCGCGTCATCGATCTCGCGCACGACCTCGTGCCATTCGACGTCGACGGGGCCGGCATCGTTCTGCAAGCGTCGCTCAGCTATGCGCCGGAAAGCATCGCCGTTTTCGTCGTCGATCCGGGCGTCAGCACGACGCGGCGAGGAATAGCGGCGCTGACGGGACGCGGAGATACGCTCCTCTCGGCCGGCGTGCCATTCGATGACATCGGCGAAGCGGTCCACCCCGAGTCGCTCATGCCTGCATGGCAACCGGACGTCCACGTCGAGCGAGAGCGACTCCGTTGCGAGGCCATCGACGTCAATCGTTTCGGCAACGTGCGCCTGGGCGCGACGCCGCCGCGCTTCTCCACGCCATAATCCGACAAACTCCTAGTTGGAGTTCGGCTCCCGCGCCTCTTCCACGGACGTGTAGAGCTCGAAGATTCGATCCAGCTTACACAGGAGAAAGAGGCGCCGCATGAACGGATTGCCGACGGCGATGCGCACGATTCCGCGACTGCCGTGATGCAGCATGCGTTTCTTCAAAACGACGAGACCGTTGAGCACCGTGGTGTCCATATAGGTCACGTTGCAGAGATCGAGGATGGCCACATCGGCGGATTCGGCAGGCACGAGGGCATTGTTGAACTCCTCCTTGCGCGCGAGATCGATGTCGCCGGCAAAACAGATACGTGCAACTCGAGCGTTGTTGTGAAGCAAGACACCCTCCCCTGCTTAGAATCGAGGTTGCTCGCATGGGCCGATGGACCCCCATCGTAGTCAAATGGTGCTATGGCGTCGGTACGTCTTCGGGCATTTCGCCCAGGCGCTTCGGACGATTGCGGGCGGTCCTACGGGCGATGCTATACTCAGGAAAAGTGAGCAATCAGGCAGGCCGTTTCTAAGACAAACCGCGAGCGAACGTCTATTTGCTGACAAGAGTAGGGTGGCCCGCGATGCTTGCCGATACTGCTGCGGGGAACCGAATCCTGGACGCGCTCCCTCCAAACGAGGCGGCCAGCATCGTGCCGTACCTCGAGGGCATTTCATTGAAGACGAGCGACGTGCTCTACGGAGTCGGAGACCCGTTACGGGCCGTCTACTTCCCAACCAACAGCGTTCTCTCCGCCGTGGCAGTGATGCACGACGGCCGCCTTGTGGAGATCGGAACGATCGGACGCGAAGGCATGGCCGGCATCCAGGCGATCTTCGGCGTGAGTCACGTGCCAAGCCAGCTGCTCTGTCAGATTCCCGGCGAGGCACGATTCCTTGCCGTCGATGCGTTTGTCGACAAGCTGGAGCGTCTGAGCACGTTTCGGCGGCTCGTGCTTCGTTACGCCCAGGGCTTCGTTAATCTCATCGGGCAATCGGTCGCCTGCAATAGGCTTCACGACGTCACCGAGCGCTGCGCGCGCTGGCTCCTGATGACGCGCGATCGCATCGACAGCGATGAATTTCCAGTAACGCAGGAGTTTCTCGCCATGATGCTTGGCGTACGCCGCTCCGGCGTGACGGTCGCGGCCACGGCGCTGCAACAAGCCGGATTCATCAGATACCGCCGCGGTCATGTGACGGTCATCGATCGGCGCGGATTGGAATCCGCCTCGTGCGAGTGCTACCGCACGATTGCCGATGAGTTCGACCGGCTCCTACGTGGCTAGATCCCTATGAATTCCGCGCACGACGCTCGACGCCCCCCACCGCACGAGCGTCGTGATGTCGTAGACGGGAAGGTGGCTCACGGCGGCGATCGCCTGGGCGTACGGCGGCATATTCGTGCACTCGAGCACGATGGCGCCGATATCGGGATGGCGTGCCAGTAGCCGGCGTGTCGCCTCTTCATGCTCCTCGCGGCAGCGCAGGGGGTCGAGCGTCAACCGGTCGCCCACGATCGACTCCGTGAAATGGCCTCCTACTTCGTCCAAGCCTTGCACGGCCACGTCGAGCTCCGGCACGATTCCGGCCGCGCGAAGATGGCGCAGCAGTACCAGAAGTCCGCAGGTCGTCGTCACGACGTCGACGCCCATACGCTCCAGCTCTTGCGCGGCCTCGATGAACGGCCCCGCCCAGCGCTCCGGATCAAATTCGCGCACGATGCGCTTTGGACTCGCTCCGCGCACAGTGCGACTGCCGGGCAGGCGTCTTTCTAGCTCCGGGAGACGCAAGGAGTCGAGCCACGCCTTGCGGTAACGTGGCTTATACCATAGGGGCGGGGATCGTTATGCCACGGTACGGCGGCCTTTTCGCAAAGTTGGTCCTTGCATCATCTTTGATGCCGTTCCTTTTATTCGCCGGGCGGCAGTCGCAGGCCGCCCTGCCCCACCTTGGTCATCGCTCCCCGATCGAGGTCCTCGAGTGCACACCGATTCACGCGAGCGGATTGGTCCCGCCTGCCGTCGAGATGAGCTTCAAGATCGAGTCGAGCGTCGCCGTTCACCGCGTCGAGTTCGCCATCATCAGCAACGACCGCACGATCGGACGCGCTATCGACGTAGGCACGTTCGCGCCTGGAGCCGTCATTACGGACCGGCGATCCAGTCTCGATCCCGTCTTTTTTCGCGATGGATTGCCACCGTTGCGCTGCGTGACCGATAGCGTCGTTTACGTCGACGGCAGCCGGTGGCACCAATAGAGGCGGCGACACGACGATCATGGCAGCACGTCATACCCGATCGCGTTGAGATATGGCCCGCCCTCCTTCGCATTGTATGCGCCGGGGCCAAACTGAATCGTGTGGGATCCAGACGCAGGCCACCGCCAGGCGAACAGTACCGCGTTGGCAATGCGAAGACCCGAGCTCGACTTGTTCTGCCAAATGCCCGTTTGGTCGATCGTTTCCACTCCGTCGAGGAAAACGGTTGCGTGGCCGGGCTGACAACACCGATCGCCGATTGCGCCGATAACGGCGATCCCGCTCCCATTGAACCGTATCGGAGGCGACGGTAACGTCGTCACCGAATAGGAGACGAACTTCGCGGCATTCCACGTCGGGAGATCGGCCGTTCCCGACGGCTGCAAGCCTCCTGCCACGATGGCGAGCGCGAGGCCCCCGTTCGTTTGCCACGCCGTGACGTTCCACGTCGGAGTCGGTCCGTCGAAGAAACGACCGTAGAATCCTTTCGACGATCGGTCTTGAAGAAGCGCGGCGCGGGCATTGGCAACGAGCCACGTTCTCGCCTCGGCATCGCCTTGGACGACGGCCATGTCGTACATCGCTTCCACCAGCGGTTCCACGATATCGTTTTCCGCCTGCAAGTCGGCATAGACTCCGCGTCCATCGGAGAGCTCAACGTTGACCGCATGCGTCGTCGCAAGGGCATCCGCGAGATACTGGCGCTTGCCCGTGGACCGATAGAGGTACAACGAATTGTAGATCATATCGCCGTTGACCGAACCGAAGAAACGACGCGGCACTTGCCGGCACGCCGACCCGTCGTCGAACACGTAGACGGTATAGAGCGGAATCGTCGCATCCAGGTAGCGGCGACGGATTGCGGTGTAGAGGCGTTCTGCGTCCGTCAAGTACTGCGCGTTCTTCGTCTCGGCATACAATAACAACGCCGCCTTGACGGCGTTTGCGTCGGTCTCGAGGGTCTTGAGTCCACCGCCTCCGCCGAGAGGGATCTGGTAACGGATATCCGGGCATGCGCCGAGTGCGAAGTACTTCGATTGCGTTACGTAATTGTACGCCGCCTGCGCTTTGCTCAGGACACGGCTATCTCTCGTCGCCGCGAATTCACGGGAATCGGCGATCGAATCCCATTCCGGCACGTCGCTCCAGGGGCACGATTGCGGTTTGCTCGTGCACGGCCCGTACGTCTGCGCCGTCGAGGCGAGGCTTCCGAACACCGCAAGCAAGACGGGATCGGGATTCGACCGCCAACGAAGATACGCGGTGTATGTGAGCGAATCGGCGCCCCAATCCACGTTTGCCGCACGGCACCCGGTGGCGCAAAGATACCAGGAGCCGGAACGATTGAAGAGCGACGTTTCCAGCAGGCGCGTTGCATCGTCGGCGTAGCCGGCGAATGTTTCCGCGGAAGCCGCCTCCGCCGCTCTCGGGGCGCCCGGCCACGCTCCTACCGGTGCCGATGGACTCGGTACGTCTTGGCGCAGGATGATCCCTAGCGCCACGATCGCGGCCGGCAGTCCCAGCAAGCGTCTCGCCATGACGACACCCCACGAAGAAGCGTATGGTGCCGAACGTCATACGTCTCTTAGCCTGAACGTTGAGCCCCGGTTGCCCGTCGGCACGCCCGAAACCATCCACAGCGCCCCCTACTACGTTTGAAGAAGCGCCAGCCCGATGCCTGACTCTCGCTGTCCAAGGACGGAACGGTCCGTTCTCCTAGCGGGTGCGACGCTCGCTGTCGATCTCTTCCAGTTCTTCGAGATCCTCCCCGGTGAGCTCTTTTGCCTCTTCTTTGGCGGCGAGCAATTCGGCGCCGAGTCGGTCCAGCTCACCCTCGTCGAAGAGGTCTCGCGCCATGCCGAACATGGTCCCTTCCTCGTCTTCGATGTGCTCTTCGACCGAGTCCATCAGATCATGCAGCTTCTCTTCGTATGAAGCGCCCGAAGGCACGAGGCTTTCCAGCTCTTGCAAGAGGGTGGCAACCTTGGCATGGTCTTCGTATGCCTCGGCGATCTCATCGCGCTCCACTTCATCTTCCGAACGCTCTTTGAACGTCGGGTAGAAGACGTTCTCCTCGATGTCGGAATGGATCTTCAATTCCTCGTCGATACGCAAAAACAGCTCCTCCCGCTCCGCGGCGGCGCCGGTGGCGAGCGCGCGCAATCTCTTGAACAGGGCTTTGACGTTGTCGTGATCGCTTTTCAGTACGCTGAGGGCATCCATCGTTCGTCATCCTTTCGGGGAATGAGGATGCTCGTATACCCGCGGGGCACTCGGCGCATGCACCCTCCCTCGAGGAGTCGTCACGGCGCCGCTGCGGGCTCGGGGCACCGCGTCAGCGAGCCTCCATCGGCCAGCGCGAGAGCCTCGACGTCGACGCGCGAAAGCATCAGCAGCCGATCGTTCGCAGCGGCCGCCGAGTTGCCCTGTGCAAGGGGCGGCGCCGAATCCTTCGAAGCATTTCGCATGCAGGAGGGGAATACCGAAATCCGCCATCTCGGGACCGTCCTCACGGCCATGCTCGCCGTGCTCGTCCTGGAGGTCGTCGGCGGCATCGTCTCCGGCAGCCTCGCGCTCTACGCCGATGCTGCGCACATGGCGACGGACGCGGCATCGGCCGCCCTTGCGTTGTGGGCGGCCTGGCTCGCCCAACGGCCCGCCGACCGTCGACATACCTTCGGCTACGGGCGCTCGAAGGTGCTCGCCGCGCTCGCCAACGGCAGCGCGCTCTTCGCAATCGTTGCGCTCGTGTGGATCGAGGGCATCAAGCATCTGCAAACCCCTCGTCCCGTCGACGAAAAGACGATGCTCGTCGTCGCTACCGTCGCGCTCGCGACGAATCTCGTCCTCTCGTGGTACCTCTTCCACAGCCACCACCGCCGCTCGTTGAACGTGCGCGCGGTTATAGCTCATGCCATGGGCGACGCCGTGGCTTCCTTCGGGGTCATCGTCGCCGCCATCATCATCGCCGTCACGGGATGGCTGCGCGCCGATGCCTTGGTCTCGCTGATGATCGGCGTGCTCGTTGCCTACTCGGCGTGGACCGTGGTCCGCGATTCCGTGACGGTGCTGATGGAAGGCGTGCCCCGTGAGTTCGATTTGGACGAGCTGCGCCGTACCCTCGACTCGCTTCCGTACGTGAGCGACGTGCACGACCTCCACGTCTGGAGCGTCGGCGAGCAGGCGTTAGCGGCGAGCTTCCACGTTCGCGTTCCGGAATCGGCGCTCGCCACCAGTCCGGAAACCGTCAGCCGCCTAAAAGAGCTGCTCCACACGCGCTTTCGTGTGGAGCATGCGACGATCGAGGTCGAGTCGGAGACTTGCGGCGAGGGGTGCGACTAGATGGCGAAGGATGCCATCAACTTCGCCCAATCGTCCCGGCTGATGCGCAGGTCTTCTTCGCCCAGTTGAGCGAGCGGCGTACGCGTCAACCGCTCGCGCTCACAGAGATCCTTGGTCGCCGTATCGACGTAGAGCAGGCCCGTCACGAGTTCGCCGCGCTTGCGCGATTCGTGGATCATCCGTAGCGCGCCGACGCGATCGGTCGCGTCATACTCGACTTGGAGCTTACGCAACAGCACGTGCGAACCGTCGTCGAACTCGATGTCTTGCACGGCGCCCGGCTCGTAGTCAACCTCGACTTCGGCCCGCGCGGAGACGAAGTCCGGCGTGTGGAGCCAGAAGTCATGCTCCTTGACGTAGGCATAGCTCTTCGTCGAACCCTCGTGGTCGTTGAAGGTGACGCACGGGCTGATGATGTCGAGCACGGCGGTTCCGCGGTGGGCGAACGCCGCCTGCAGCAGCGGCACGAGCTGCTTGCCGTCGCCGGAGAACGAGCGCGCCACGAAGGTCGCCCCCAGCTCGATCGCCAGACCGCAGACGTCGATGGTCTCGAACTCGTTGACCTGTCCCTTCTTCAGCGCGGAGCCCACGTCGGCCGTGGCAGAGAACTGGCCTTTCGTGAGCCCGTAGACACCGTTGTTCTCGACGATGTACGTGCAATCGAGATTGCGGCGGATGAGGTGGCAGTACTGGCCTAGGCCGATGCTGGCCGTGTCGCCGTCTCCGCTGATGCCAAGCACCAGCAGCTCGCGATTGGCGAGCTTCGCGCCCGTCGCGGCGGAAGGCATGCGCCCATGGACGCCGTTGAATCCGTGCGCTCGCTCGACAAAGTACGCGGGGGTCTTTGAAGAGCAGCCGATGCCGCTCATCTTCGCCAGCAGATGCGGCTCGACGCCGTACTCGTACAGCGCCTTCATCAAATGATTGGTGATGGAGTTATGGCCGCAGCCCGCGCAGAGCGTGCTGGGCAACCCCTTATAGGCCTCGCGCGTGAGGCCGATGATGTTGACGTTGGTCGGAGCGTTGCTTGCCATGGTGCGAGATCTCACTGAAAGACGGGCGTGGGCGCGTGGAGCTCGGCCTCGATCAGCGGATCGATGATGACCGAGGCGTCGATCGGCATGCCGTTGTAGTGACGAATGGAGCGCAGCCGGTCGGCGAGCGTTCCCGGCAGCTCGGATCGGAGCAGTCCGTAGACTTGGCCGTCTCGGTTCTGCTCGACGACGTAGACGCGCTCGTGACGCCCGATGAAGTCGGCGACCTCCGCTGAGAACGGCAGCGCGCGCACGCGCAGGTAATCCGTGTCGACGCCGGCCGCGCGCAGGCGATCGCGCGCCTCGACGACGGCGTGGTGCGTCGTGCCGTAGGCGAGGATGGCGCACGGGCGCCCTCGTTCGTCGATCACCGGCGGCGGCACCGCGCCGCGCGCCGTCTCGTGCTTGCGCGCGAGACGATCGAGATTGCGCTGAAACACCTCGGGGCTCTCGCTATAGCGAGCCTCTTCGTCATGACCCGAGCCGCGCGTGAAGTAGCCGGCGGCAGGATGCGGCGTCCCCGGAACGGTTCGATGGGGCACTCCGTCGCCGTCCACGTCGCGGTAGCGACCCCATGACCGCAGAGCCTCGAGATCCTCGGCGCTGAGCACCTTCCCACGGTCGAAGCCGTTCTCCGGATAGGGCAGGGGCGGCGTCATCCACAGGTTCATGCCGAGGTCGAGATCGCTCAAGACGAAGACTGGCGTCTGGAACCGCTCGGCCAGATCGAATGCCGCCATGCTCAGCTCGTAGGCTTCCTGGACGGTCGCCGGCAACAGAACGATGTGCTTGGTGTCACCGTGCGAGAGCGTATAGGCGAAGGCCACATCGCCCTGCATCGTGCGCGTCGGAAGCCCCGTCGATGGGCCCGCGCGCTGGATATCGAAGATGACGCCGGGGAGCTCCGCGTAGTACCCTAGGCCGGCATACTCCGCCATCAGCGAGAGGCCCGGTCCGGACGTCGAGGTCATCGCCCGGGCTCCGGCCCAGCCGGCACCCAGCACGATGCCGATCGCGGCCAGCTCGTCTTCCGCTTGGATGATCGCCGCTTTGCGCTCTTTGGTCTGCGGATCCACTCGGAAGCGGTCGCAATACTGAATGAACGCCTCGCACAGCGACGTCGAGGGCGTAATCGGATACCACGCGGCCACCGTGCAGCCCCCCATCACGCATCCGAGCGCGGCGGCGCGGTTACCGTCCATCAGCAACATGCCTTCCGTGCGCCCGACCATGGGCTCGAGGCGATACGGGTCCCGCTTGGTGAGGTGCTCCTTGGCATAGTCGACGCCCACGCGCACGGCAGCCATGTTGGTCTCGACGGCGCTCGCCTTCCCTTTGAACTGCGCCTTCAGCGCCGCCTCCACGACGTCGGCATCGATATCCAGCAACCGCGCGAGCACGCCGACGTAGATCATGTTGACGAGGTACTTGCGCATCGAGCCCTGGGCGAAGTGCTGCTTCCCGAGCTCGGTGAATGGAACCGGATAATACGTGACGTCATCGCGAAGCGCCGGGCCGCTGACGGGGTAGGACGCCTCATGAACGATGACCCCACCCGATTTCACGTCGGCGACGTCGGCCTGCCACGTAGCCGCGTTGAGCGACACCAGAATGTCGACGTCACGCGTGCGACATTGGTAGCCTTCCGGTGAAAGGCGGACGTCGAACCATGTCGGCAAACCCTCGATGTTCGAGGGAAAGATGTTCTTCGGAGCGACCGGGATACCGAGACGAAGAATCGCGTTCGTGAGAACCAGGTTCGACGATTGACTTCCCGAGCCGTTCACCGTCGCCGCCCGGATCGTCAGATCGTTCAGCATGCGTTATGAGGCCCTTCCAGCCGATTGGGGAATTACAGGCTGTAGGCCTTCGGGGGAAGCGGCCGCTTTGCCTCGCGCCTTGCTTGCTTTACCTCCTGCGGGGGAACGTCGCCCGCCCTAGAGGGCCGAAAGGCCCGTCGTCGGCGGTCGCGCCGCCGGTCACGGAGAACCATTCACCCTGATGGCTCGTCGCGCGTCGTTCTGGAAGCACATCGGGCCGGGGCTCGTCTCCGGGGCCGCTGATAACGACCCGACGACCGTCGCGTCGCTCTCCGTCATCGCCTCGACGACCACGTACGGTCTCGCTTGGCTCGTCGTCCTCGTCATCCCGATGCTCGCTGCCGTTCAAGTCATCTCGGCGCGCGTGGGAGCCGCCTTTCGCGGAAGCCTCCAGGACGCGATCGCGAAGATGGGCGGCAGACCGTGGGCTCTCGTCGCCTTGATCTCCATCCTGTCCGTCAATATCGTGACGCTCGCGGCGGATCTGGAAGGCGGGGCCGCGGCCCTTGGCCTGTTGACACGCGTCGATTACCGCTGGTTCATTCTGCCCTTCGCCATTGCGACGGCCGTGCTTCTGGTCGCCGGAAAATACCGTTCCATCGAAAACTTCCTCCGCGCAGTAGCCTTCATCTTTGTCGCGTACATCGTCGCTGCGCTGGTCGCTCGCCCCGATTGGCACGATGTCTTGCGCCACACGCTGATCCCGCACTTTTCCATGCAGTCCGACTACGTCTCCGGTACCATCGCGCTGCTCGGCACGACGCTCACGAGCTATGCCTACGTCTGGGAAACCATCGAGATCGCCGAGGAAAAACCGCCGATGCGGTACATTCCCATCCTTCAGGCCGATGCCGCCGCCGGAATCCTGTACACTGGAGCGATCATGTACTTCATCGTCATCGCCACAGGGGCGACGCTCGGCGTCCATCACAAGCATGTGGAGGCGGCGCAGGACGCCGCCGCCGCGCTGGCGCCCTTGGCTGGACGCTACGCGACGTCTCTCTTTGGCATCGGACTCTTGGCCTCGGCGATGCTGGCCGTGCCCGTCCTCGCCTCCACCTCCGCGTACGTCCTTGCCGAGACGTTTGGTTGGCGCAAAGGCCTGTCTACGAAGCCGCGACGCGCGCCCCACTTCTATGCATCGCTGTTGGCGTCTCTCGCCGTCTCGGTGATCGTGGCCTACGCCGGCGTCTCGCCGATCAGATTGCTCTTCCTCGCTTCGATCGCCGGAGGTCTCGCGACCCCGATCACGCTGGTGATGCTGATGCTCGTGGCGCAGAACCCGACGGTGATGCGTGGAAAGCCGATCGGTCCCACATTGGCCGCCGCCGGTTGGCTCGTCACCGCCATCGTCACGGCGGCTTCGGTCGTCTTTCTCTACCAATCGTTCACGTCGTAGGTCGAACGTCGTCGACGGCACCCGCCGTTATGCAGGGTGAAATCTTGTTTACAGGAGCGTGAGGCGTTCGTATAATCTACGCCATGCCCGCTGCGCGTATCCTCGATGCAGACGCCGCCGCACGTCTGGTACGTGACGGCGCGACGATCATGGTCGGAGGCTTTGGCTTGGTCGGAGCGCCGCTCCAGCTGCTTGCGGCGCTCGAGCGCTCCGGCGCAAGGCGCTTGACCGTCATCTCCAACAACCTCGGCGAGCCGGGGCGGGGCCTCGGCGCTTTGCTCCGGCAAGGGCGCATCGCGCGCGCGATCGGCTCCTACTTCACCACCAACCCCGACGTCGTCGCCGCGCACGAGGCGGGGAAGCTCGAGGTCACCCTCGTGCCGCAAGGCACGATGGTCGAGGCGATCCGGGCCGGCGGCGCCGGGATTCCCGCTTTCTACACGCCCACGGCTGCCGGCACCGCACTGGCGGACGGCAAGGAGACGCGGGAGATCAACGGCAGTCTCTGCGTGCTCGAGCATGCGCTCCACGCCGACGTCGCGCTCATTCGTGCGCACAAAGCGGACCGCCTCGGCAACCTCGTCTACCAGAAAACGGCGCGCAACTTCAATCCGGTCATGGCGACGGCGGCCGAGTGCGTCATCGCCGAGGTCGACGAGATCGTCGAGGCCGGCGAGCTCGATCCGGAGTCGATCGTCACGCCGCACCTCTTCGTCGACGTCGTCGTGGAGGCGCGCCGATGAGCACGCACTCGGACGTCCGCGAGAGGATCGCCCGCCGCGCGCTCGAGGAGCTCCCCGCCGGAAGCATCGTCAATCTCGGCGTCGGCCTCCCCACCATGATCGCGACCCTCCCCGAAGCGCGCGACCGCGTCTTCATCCATTCCGAGAACGGTATCCTCGGCGCCGGCCCGCGCCCCGAGGAAGGCGCGGTCGATCCCACGCTCGTTGACGCGGGCAAACGCCCGATCACGGCGAACCGCGGCGCTTCCTACTTCGACTCCGGCCTCTCCTTCGCCATGATCCGCGGCGGGCACATCGACGTCGCCGTCCTCGGCGCGCTCCAGGTCGACGCCGCCGGGCGCATCGCCAACTGGGCGATCCCCGGCCAGCCGATCCTCGGCGTCGGCGGCGCGATGGATCTCCTGAGCGGCGCGCGACGGGTCATCGTGACGATGACGCACCTCGCCGCTGACGGCACACCAAAGCTGGTCGAGCGGCTCACGCTTCCGATCGGGAGTCTGCGCAGCGTTGACGTCATCGTCACCGAGCTGGGCGTCATCGACGTCGTCAACGGCGCCCTCGTCTTGCGCGAACTGGCCGCCGGCGTGACGCTCGAGGCCTTCTCGTCGGCAACGGCGGCCCCGTTTAAGATCGCTCCATCGATCGCCCGATGAAGGATGCGGGGGGACTCACAGGATGCGCCTTTGGCTGAGGGGGCACCATGTTACCCGCTTCAATTTTTGACCGCTTTCGGCAGGCAATCCTCAGCCTGCCCGTGATGGCGGAAAACGAAAAATATAACAGGACAGCATTAACATGCCCGCGGTTCTTGCTTTTCCGCGAGGCAGGGTTGGAAGCCTACTACGCGCCATTTCATCATTTAAACAAAGACGCGAGGTTGGTGCTGATTGGCTTGACCCCGGGCTGGACGCAAATGGAAAGAGCCTTCCGGGCTGCGAGAATAGGCTTGTCGTGCGGCTTAGACTGTGAACCGCTGTTCGAGTACGTCTATAAAACAGCCAGTTTCAGTGGTCCAATGCGCAAGAACCTCGTCGAGATGCTGGACGGGATCGGTCTCAATGCGCTGCTAGGAATTCCTTCGTGCGTTGACCTCTTTGACGCATCGAGCCATATGGTCCATTTCACGTCCGCCGTGAGTGCTCCGATCTTCAGAAACGGCGAAAACTATCGGGGCTATGGACCACCTTTGCTCCAAGTTCCCAAGCTAAGGGAATGGGTTATTGGAAATTTGGGTATGGAATTGATGTCCGTGCCCAAGGCCGTGATCCTACCGCTGGGCAGAGTGGCCTCCGAAGCGGTCCAGTTCTTGAATGAGCGCAACGATATAGGGTTGGACCGCCGTTGCTTGACCGGCTTTCCGCACCCGTCAGGCGCGAACGGCCATCGGAGGAGTGACTTCCAGCACGGGCGGGAACGATGGAGCAGTCAGCTTGCGGCATGGTTTGCGGCAGATCGCAAAGCGCGGTTCTCCCCGGGGATTTTGACGTGATGTCGACGAGAACCGCAGGCAGCGGTAACCACTCGTTGATGTGGCCGATGTGATTCGGCCCTTCGTAGCAGTCGTCTCGGCTATCCGCCGATATGTGACATCTCGACCTTCGGCGCTCCTGGAGTCGCGGCCGCGCGAATCTCCGAATAGCGGTCACGGCGAGCGTGCCAAATGTTCGTCGCGGCCGCCACGATCTCATCGTCGCTTGCGCCACCGCGCAGCAACGCCTTGAGATCGTGCCCTTGCGTTCCGAAGAGACACGTGTAGAGCTGCCCTTCCGCCGTCAGCCGAGCTCGCGTGCACCCGCGGCAGAACGGCTGCGTCACCGATGCGATGATCCCGATCTCGCCCGCCCCATCGAGGTACCGGTAACGCCGAGCCACTTCACCGGGATAGTTGGGATTCACCGGCTCGAGCGGAAAGATTCCATCGATCGCGCGCACGATCTCCGCGGCCGGCACGACGTCATCCATGCGCCACCCATTGGTGTTCCCCACGTCCATGTACTCGATGAAGCGCAGGACCACGCCCGAGCCGCGGAAGTAGCGCGCCATCTCCACGATGGAGCCGTCATTGAGGCCGCGCTTGACGACCATGTTGACCTTGATGGGAGCCAAGCCTGCCTCGCGCGCGGCGGAGATTCCGTCGAGGACGCGCTGGACGGGAAAATCGACGTCGTTCATCGCCCTGAAGATTGTGTCGTCCAAGGCGTCGAGGCTGACCGTGATGCGACGCAATCCCGCGCGCGCGAGCTGCTGTGCCTGCTTGGCCAACAGCGAGCCGTTTGTGGTGAGCGTAAGATCGCGCACGCCGCCGATCTCGGAGAGCATCGCGATCAAACGGTGGAGATCGCGGCGGACCAACGGCTCGCCGCCGGTCAGCCGGATCTTCTCCACGCCTAGCGAGACGAAGATGCGCGCCAGCCGCGCGATCTCTTCGAACGTCAGCACTTCATGGTGCGGCAGGAACGTGAAGTCCGGCCCAAAGGCCTCCTTGGGCATGCAATAGACGCACCGGAAGTTGCAACGATCGGTCACCGAGATGCGAAGGTCCCGAAGGGGACGGTGGAGGGCGTCGAGCATCTGCGTCGCCATCTTTCCTTCGATCTCAACGCGCGCCGGCGAGCGCCGCCTGCTGCTCCTTGAAACGCTCCGCCGACTCCTGAATGACGCGCCGGGCCACGGAAGCGTCGGACCAGCCGTGCGTGCTCGTTTGCTTTCCTTCGAGCAGCTTGTACGTCGCGAAGAAATGCTCGATGAGCTTGATCGTGTGCGGGAAGATCTGCGTGAAATTGTGCACGTTCTCGAAAGCGGGCTCACCGACGGGAACGGCGAGGATCTTATCGTCCTCTTTCTCTCCATCGATCATCTTCAAAAGGCCGATCGGGCGAGCCACCACCAGACATCCGGTAAACGTCGGTTGCGCGACGAGAATCAACACGTCCATCGGATCGCCGTCGAGCGCCAGCGTCTGCGGCGCAAAACCGTAGTCTCCGGGATAGTAGATCGGCGAGTGGAGGACGCGATCCAGGCGGAAGATGTCCAGCTCTTTGTCGTATTCGTATTTGTTGCGCGACCCCTCGGGGATCTCGACGACGACGTTGATCTCTTCCGGGGCGTTCCCACCCAGCGGCAAATGCAGGTAGTTCTTATACGGCGGTGTCTGTGGCATGCATCGGCGTTCGGTTTCGCACGACGCTGCCCCTTGGGCCGACCGTCCAGGGAAAGTCGCTCCTCCTCCTGCTGGCAGGCGCCAGCCTCGTGCCGCTAGAGTGCCGGGCTTCACGCACGTAAGGGTTACGATTCGGCGGCCGCGGGTAACTCGGAAAACGGAACCGCCGGCACGCAAGCCGGTAGCGGCCAACTCTCGGCGGAGAAGGAGATCACGGTGGCCAGAACCAGACACACGACTGATCACGACGAGATACGGGAATGGGTCGAGCGACACGGCGGACGGCCCGCGCAGGTCGAGGGAACCGACGGCCTGCTCCGCATCGACTTCGGCGAGCCGGAGGAGCGCCTCGAGCCCATCGGTTGGGACCGCTTCTTCGATATCTTCGATCGGAACAACCTGGAGTTCGTCTACGATCCCAACGGGTATTTCAATAAATTCATCGAGCGCGCTGCGCGCAAGACGAGCAGCGAGCGCCCGTTCTCCGCGTCGTCGCGAGGAACGCGTAAGAAGAGCTCCGTCGCGAGCAAGAAGACGACGCGCTCGGGCGGCCCAAAGACGTCGGGGCGGAAATACGGCAAGAAGTCTCAGGAAGCGGTGCGCCGCGCGACGCGCGAACTCAAGGGCGACACCCTCAAGTCAGGCCATTCGGGACCTTCGCGCCGAAAGAAACGCTGACGCCCCCGCTACCTTCTCGCGGCGAGTCTCTCCTTCTCGTTCTCGCGCTCGCGCCGGTCCTCACGAGCCGCCGCTAGGCGTTCCGACGCGACTGCCCGCCGCCGCTCTTCCACTTCGGCCAACGCCCGCCACGAGGACCGCTCCTCTTCTTGCATCACGCCCATTCCCCCCCATCCAACATCATACCACCGGATGTGTGGCTCGGCTACGGTTGCGGTTGCGCGCGCCGCGCCGTTGCACGGGCGACAGTGAGCGTTACGCCGCCGGCGTGGTGTGGTACATGATCTGAAGGTTTCTCGGGCTATGGCGGTGCGAGAAGGCGAAGCGAGACCACATGCGCTGACCTGGTGGCGCATCTTCGCCACGGGGTTCGTGCTCTGGATTTGCTCGGTCATCGTCACCGGATTGACGGGCAACCTCAATATGATCCCGACGGTGGTCCTGCTCGGCAGCTTTCTCGTGCCCGCGTCCGGCGTCGTTTGGTACCTCGACCACTACCACAGCCCAGAAGTCACGGCCGCTGTCGTCGCGCGCGCCTTCATCGTCGGCGGCGTTTTGGGAACGTTGGCCGCTTCACTGCTCGAATCGCTTCTGGCCAGCGATGGAATTCTCACCTACCTCTCCGTCGGGTTCGTCGAGGAATTCGCGAAACTCGTTGCGCTCGTCTTCGTCGCGCGCGGTCTCGCGCGATATACAATCCGCGACGGGATCGTCTTGGGAGCCGCCGTCGGCTTCGGCTTCGCCGCGCTCGAGAGCAGCGGGTACGCGCTCACCTCGCTCGTGGTCATCGAAGGCCACCACCTCTCGCTCTCGCTGGTCAATCTCGTCTTCACGGAACTGGTCCGGGGCGTCCTCGCGCCGGTCGGTCACGGCCTATGGACGGCGATCCTTGGGGGTGTCCTTTTCGGCGCCGTGCGCGCGGGCCGCTTCCATATCACGTCCGGCGTCGTCCGTACGTACGTGCTCGTCTCGATGCTCCACGCGCTTTGGGACTCGATGCGCGGGATCGCGCTGGTATTGACGGCGATCCTCACTGCTACGCCGGCGCAGCGGATCGCCGTCACGATGGGGCAGATACCGCCGCCCACTCCGGCTCAGGTGCGCATATTCGTCGAACTGAACGTCGGCGGACTGCTCGCCATCTCGATCGTCGGGTTCGTGATCCTCCACCGGCTCTGGCAGACGCCGGATGTGCTCCCGATGCCGAGCTAGGACCGCGCCCCGCTACTCTGCAGCTCCGCGAGCTCGCGATAGAGCTGGCGTTCACGTTCACTGAGACGCTTCGGCAGCTGCGCGACGACGCGCACGTAGAGATCGCCGTAGCCGCCGTCCCGCAGGTGCGGCATGCCTTTTCCTCGGAGTCGCAGCAGCTGCCCGTTCTGCGTACCGGAAGGAATCTTCATCGTGACGGAACCCGTGAGTGTCGGGACGCGCACCTCGCCACCCAACACCAGGTCGTAGATGCTCACCGGAAGATCGACGTAGAGGTCGTCGTCTTCCCGTCTGAAGGTCTCGTCCGGTTGCAGATGAACGACGAGGTACAGATCGCCCGGCGGACCACCGTGGAAGCCGCTCCCCCCCTGTCCCGCAAGGCGAATGCGCTGCCCCTCGCGCACGCCCCTTGGGATCTTCACATCCAGGGTTTTGGTCGTCAACACCTCGCCCGTACCGTGGCACACGGGGCAGATGCGCTGCCCTACGAGACCCGAACCGCCGCAGCGCGCGCAGCGATTTTCCAGCTGCAGCGTGACGGTCTTCGTTCCGCCCTCGTAGGCTTCGCGCAGCGTCACCGCGATAGAGCCTTCGAGATCTCGGCCGCGGTGTGGAACGCTTGCGGACGTGCTTCGACGCCGGCCGATTCCGTCGAAGAACGCGTGGAAGAAGTCCGAAAAGCCGTCGGAGCCGAATTCGCCGGCGATGATGTCACCGAGATCGCCGAAGTCGAAGGTCGTGGCCCCTTCTCGCGCGCGATAGCGGCGCTGCTGCTCGGCCTGCTGGGCTGCCCGTTCCCAATCGCTGCCGAGCGCATCGTATTTTCGCCGCTTCTCGGGGTCGCTGAGGACCTCGTATGCTTCCTGGATCTCCTTGAACTTCTCTTCGGCCTCTTTCGGCTTATCCGGGTTCGCGTCGGGATGCCACTTCCGCGCCAGCTTGCGATAAGCGGACTTGATCTCTTGCTCGGTGGCGCTTTTTGGCACGCCGAGGACCTTGTAGTAATCCTTGTAGGTGACGGCCATGCGCGAACCGCCCCTCAGTCGTTCTTTGCGACGATGACCTTCGCCGGGCGCAACACGTCGTTCCCTAAGAGATAGCCGCGCTGCGCCTCGGCGATCACGGTGTCGTTTTCAACGCCCTCAGCCTTCTGCGTCCCGATCGCCTCGGCGACTCGGGGATCGAAGCGCTCGCCGGTCGTCAAGACGGGCGTGACCCCTTCGCTTTCGAGGGCGCCTTCGAAACCGCGGAGCGTTGCCGCCAGGCCGGCCCGCAATTCGTCAGAATCGCGGTAGGCCATCGCCCGCTCCAGGTTGTCCAGGACGGGGAGGAACTTCAGCAGCAGTCGTTTCTTGAAGGCTTGCGCCGCCTCGTCGGCTTGGCGCTGCGCGCGCTTCTTGGCATTCTCGATCTCTGCCAGCGCATAGAGATACTTCTGCCGAAACTCCTCCGCAAGAGCCTCGGCAGCGGCGACTTGCGAGGCCGCGTCCTCGCTCGCGGGCAACGACGAGACCTCGCCTGCCTCCGGCGAAACCATGTTGGTGTGTTCGCTGTCCATGTTCGAATCGCGTTACTTCGTCTCTTTGAATTCAGCGTCGATCACGTCGTCCGGGCCGCCCTCCCCCTTTTGGCCGCTCGTCGTGCCGGTCGTGCGCCTCCCGTCGCCACCGGCCTGCCCGCCGTTCTCCGGCCGCCCCGCGGTCGTCTTCTGGTAGAGCGCCTGGCTCATCGTGTACGTTACCTGCTGCAGCCGCTCCATCGCCGCCTTCACCTCGGCGGCCGTTCCGTTCTCCGAGACGCGCTTCAACTCGGCCAGCGCGGTTTCGACTTCACTGCGCATGCTCGGGTCGAGTCTGTCTCCGGCTTCCTTGAGGGACCTCTCCGTGGAGTAGATCAGACTGTCGGCCGTGTTGCGAATCTCCGCCTCTTCCCTCTTGCGACGGTCTTCGGCCGCATGCATCTCCGCCTCGCGTACCATTCGCTCGATGTCTTCTTTGCTCAGATTGGTCGTGGCGGTGATAGTGATTTTCTGCTCCTTGCCCGTTCCGAGGTCCTTGGCACTTACGTTCACGATGCCGTTGGCATCGATGTCGAACGTAACCTCGATTTGTGGAACGCCGCGTGGAGCAGGTGGGATTCCCTCGAGCCGGAAACGCGCTAGCGTCATGTTGTCGGCCGCCATCTCGCGCTCGCCCTGAACGACGTGAATATCGACCGCCGTCTGATTGTCCTCGGCCGTCGTGAAGATCTGCGACTTACGGGTCGGAATCGTCGTGTTGCGCTCGATCAGCTTGGTGACGACTCCGCCCAGCGTCTCGATGCCGAGCGACAGCGGCGTGACGTCGAGGAGGACGATATCGCGCACTTCTCCGGAGAGGACGCCTGCCTGGATCGCCGCGCCCACGGCGACCACTTCATCCGGGTTGACGGATAGATTCGGCTCTTTGCCGGTCAGCTTGCGCACGAGCTGCTGGATGACCGGCATGCGCGTGGCTCCGCCGACCATGATGACCTCATCGATCTGCGAGACGTCCAGCTTCGCGTCCGCGATCGCGTTCATGAACGGCTGGATGCAGCGCTCCGTCAGATCGCTCGTGAGCTCCTCGAACTTCGCGCGCGTGAGCGCGAACTCCAGATGCTTCGGACCATTCTGGTCCGCCGTGATGAACGGAAGGTTGATGGTCGTCTGGACGACGCTCGACAGCTCGATCTTCGCTTTCTCGGCCGCTTCGGTGAGACGCTGGAGCGCCTGGCGGTCCTTGCTGAGGTCGATGCCTTGATCCTTGCGAAACTCCGTAATGAGCCAGTCGACGATACGGCGGTCATAATCGTCTCCGCCGAGGTTCGTGTCACCGTTAGTCGCCTTCACCTCGAAGAGACCATCGCCGACCTCGAGGATCGAGACGTCGAACGTTCCGCCGCCAAGGTCCCAGACGAGGATCGTCTCATGTCCCTTCTTGTCAAGTCCGTACGCCAAGGCTGCAGCGGTCGGCTCATTGATGATCCGCAATACCTCCAGCCCGGCGATTCTCCCGGCGTCCTTGGTTGCTTGGCGTTGAGCATCGTTGAAGTACGCCGGGACAGTGATCACGGCTTTCGTCACTCGTTCGCCCAGGTAGTTCGATGCATCGTTGACGAGCTTCTGGAGAATCATCGCCGAAATCTCTTGCGGCGTGTACTCCTTGCCGTCGATCCTGACTTTGTAATCCGTTCCCATTTTCCGCTTGATCGACATGATCGTGCGGTCTGGGTTCGTGATCGCCTGGCGTTTCGCCAACTGACCGACGAGCCGCTCACCGGTCTTCGTAAAGGCGACGACCGACGGGGTCAAACGGCTCCCTTCCGCATTCGGGATGACGACGGGCTGCGAGCCCTCCATCACCGCGATGACTGAGTTCGTTGTTCCCAGATCGATTCCGACAGCTTTTGCCATGATGCACCTTGTTCGTGTTCTCTAGACGCCGGCATGCTCCGGTGCGGCAGCGGCAGCCGTTCCTCGCACGGCAACGAACGTCAGCGTATTGCGCTGTCCGTCGTAGTCGACGGTGACGATGTCACCGTCGTGGATCTCGCCGGCGAGGATCTTGCGCCCCAGCGGCGTCTCCAACTCGCGCTGGATCGCGCGTTTGAGCGGACGCGCGCCGTAAACCGGATCGTAGCCGGTTGTCACCAGATGG
>Ga0070735_10000150_pt1 | contig 85467 bp, 65 predicted proteins | sample Coa_R1_FD_66443 | JGI IMG/M metagenome (GOLD analysis project Ga0070735, IMG submission 66443) | Surface soil microbial communities from Centralia Pennsylvania, which are recovering from an underground coalmine fire - Coalmine... | ecosystem: Environmental > Terrestrial > Soil > Unclassified ...
TTCGATCGATTGCTCAGTGATCACACCATCTTTGGTGGAGTGACTTACACGGACGCCCACGTCTCGTTGGCGGGATTGCTCGTCGTCTGCGGGGCCCTCGTCGTTGGCGCTTTGGTGGCATTTGTCAATGCCTTGCGCGTACCCCGCGGATCGTGGTTAGTCGCATCGGTTGTTCCGGCGGTGGTCTGTTACCTAGGCCTGCAGGTAATTGCCTGGTATGTGGGCAGCTTTATCGTGAAGCCCAACGAACTGGTTCGTGAGAAACCCTACATTGCCTTCAATACTGCGTTCACGCGTCAGGCGTACGGATTGAGCCGCGTCACGCAGCGCGAGTTCCCAGCAGAGACCACGGTCGAAGCGGCGGATGCAGCGAATAATCAAGCTACGCTGCAGAACGTTCGCCTCTGGGACTGGCGCGCGCTTCAGGATACGCTCCGGCAGATCCAGGAAATCCGAACGTATTACGACTTTCCCGACATCGACATTGATCGGTACAACATTAACGGGACGACTCGCGAAGTGATGCTGGCCGCGCGCGAGATGAATGTGGACAAACTCCCCGAGAGCAGCCGCAACTGGATTAACGAGAAGCTCATCTACACCCACGGGTATGGGCTAACCATGAATCCGGTGAACGGATTCACTTCCGAGGGCTTGCCTACTCTGTTTTTGAGCAACATGCCGGTACAGAGCACGGTCGCAAGCCTGAATGTCACGCGGCCCGAGATTTATTTTGGGGAGCTGACCAATACCGATGTCTACGTGAAAACGCGGCAGCAGGAATTTAATTACCCTCAAGGGCAGACGAACAACCTGAGCTCCTACGAAGGCACGGGTGGCATTGAGATTGGGGGCTTTCTGAGGCGCGCCATCATCGCGTTCGATCGCGATGATCTTGGCAAACTTCCATTCAGTGATGATGTGAACCAGAACAGCCGGCTGCTCATGCGGCGCAACCTGCGCGTCCGCGTATCCACGCTGGCTCCATTTCTTACCTACGATCCGGATCCGTACGTCGTGCTCGGCGACGATGGGCGTCTTTCGTGGATCATGGATGCATTCACGATCTCGGACAACTATCCGTATTCCACCCACTACCCGCTCGGCGATGGTGTTGTGAATTACATGCGCAACAGCGTGAAAGTGGTCATTGATGCCTACGACGGCACCACGACGTTTTATGTCTTCGATCCGGAAGACCCGATCATCACGGCGTATCGCCGGCTTTTCCCCGACTTGTTCAAAGACGCCTCGGCCATGCCATCCGGATTACGCAAGCATGTGCGCTATCCCGAGCTGCTGCTCAAACTGCAGGCGAATGTTTACGGCCTCTACCACATGACGGATGCGGAGGCTTTTTATAACCGTGAGGATCTGTGGACGGTGGCTTCCGAGGTGGCGCTGGGCGACAGCGGTGAGCAAGTTACTCAGACCATGCAGCCAAACTTCGTCTTGATGAAACTTCCGGGAGAAGATGGCGAAGAGTTCGTGGAGATTTTGCCCTTCACTCCGGCCAACCGCAATAACCTCATAGGCTGGATCGCCGGCCGGAGCGACGGCGAACATTACGGGACATCGGTTGTTTACAATTTTCCCAAAACAAGGCTGGTTGACGGACCGCTGCAAATTGAAGCGCGTATCGATCAGAACGCACAGCTTTCCGGACAGCTGACGCTATGGAATCAGCAAGGTTCGCATGTGCGCCGAGGAGCACTGCTAGTCATCCCGATCGGCAAGGCGCTGTTGTATGCCGAGCCCATTTATTTGCAGGCGGAGCGCAGTCCGATGCCGGAGCTGCGGCTGGTCGTGCTCGCATTGCAGGATCGGCTGGCGTACGGTCCAACATTCGAATCAGCCATGGCGTCGCTGTTTGGTGGCGCAGTGTCGTCGCTGACATCAAACGCGATCACCGAAGTGCCGCCGTCAGAGCCACAGCATCTACCCGGAGCCGCGACTCAGTCTGTACCGAAGTTCAATGCGGACATCGCGGAGGCCGCCAAGGACTTGGCTGACTACCAGCGCCTGACCGCAGAAGGTAAACTCGGCGAAGCGGGACAGAAGCTCGAAGAGCTCAAGCGTGCTCTCGATAAACTGAACGCGCAGCAGAAAAATCCAGCGACGGGACGGCGGCAATAACTGTTGCTATCGCAGTCGTGGTTCGTGGCTTTGAGGCATTTTCGTGGTGTCGCCGGTCACGCGAGAAGTGCATTCACCCGTTTTGTGAGTGGGCGTGCTGCACCATTTCGACCAATACTTTTCGAGCCTCCGCCGCACTGGTTACTTCCCGCAAGAATGCGATGCGGGCGCCACGCATGCCACCCGAGGCCTTCATCCGCACATGAAAGCCGAGGCGATCGACCGCGGTCATCGATGCTTCCTCTGATTCAATGCCGGCATACTTTCGAGCAAGCAAGGCGAGTGCATCCTTGTGGTCAGTGTTCATGTGCTGAATGATTGCGGCCATCGAATCAGCGAGAGGGTCGGGCCGCGCGCGATCATAATCCGCCGCAGATACCCAGCCCATTACTCCAAAGCCGCCGACGTAGTAGACGTCGACCACATCCATCCGGTAAAAATAAAAATCTTCAAAATCAACCCAGTACTTGCTATTGGAGTGGCAAGCGAGATAGAGGTTACGCGCATCCGATGTCTCGGCATGCGGGATTTTCTGAACATTTCCAACCAAAGTGATTCTGGCTGCGCCGAGAGGGTCACCGCCGACCTCAGGTTCAGTCACGAGCAGGCTCGCATGCGGGTCCGCTTGCAGGTTCTGCGTATGCATGGCCATTGAGCTGAACAGGAAGACGGGGCGTCCGTGATCGTCTAAAGCGTAGGGCATCACAGATCCAAAGGGAAATCCCGGCTGTTTGCGGGAGAGGGTCGAGAGGCTGCCGATGCGCCCAAGGTGCATCAGCGTGCGCGCCCGCTCAGAGAACGAAGGCTCAGGGATGAAAGGCCGATCCGTCGAGGGCCCAGTGCGCGCGTGTTTTCCGATCGATGAAGATGACATCGTTTCTAATCTCCTGGGGTCTCTTAAGTTACCGTTTCACTGATTCTGCCTCAGGCTTGGTTCTTCGAGCGCGGGGAGTGACGCACTCCTGACCCTAGGAGAGACTCTACTCCAGTTTTCGGGTCACCGTGCTCAATCTCCGATCACGGTGATCACGACCGTGCGCTGGCGCCCACGGACATCGCATTCGAGATGAAAGATTTGTTGCCAAGTTCCGAGAATCGGTTTGCCATCCGCGACGGGCACGGTCAGTGACGGCCCGAGGAGTGTTGCTTGGAGGTGGGAATGTCCATTGCCATCATGCCAGGTTTGTTCATGGCCGTAGTTGCGGCTGGGAGGGATCAGCTTATCCAGAATCGCCGGCATATCTCCCTGCAGGCCCGGCTCGAACTCAATTGTGCCGACCGCAGCGGTGCTGCCAACATTGAACACGTTCACGATCCCGGTTTTCACGCCTGAGGAGCCAACCACAATCGCTACTTGGTCCGTGATGTCGTGCATGTCTCCATGTCCCTTAGTGTTCACCGAGATTTGTTTTTGAAAGCTCATGGTCAATACTTTAGTACAGGGAATCGGGTGTTTTGATATGCAATGTGTCAATACTAATGGGAGAGATACACAACGTTGTTACGGAGACATGAGCAAGCCGTGCACGCGTTCGAGTGTCGTAGGTACGAGAGAATATTGATGGCCGTGTTTTCCACAATTTCATTCACAGATATTTTGTTTTCGCTGCAGAATTGCATTGACACCGATGAAGCAACTATTTAGTTTGACTGACGTCGACGGCTGAAAGGATTGACGAAATAAAATTTGTCGATCCGAAGTAGGCTGAGTGATCTGCTCAACAGGGTGACCTGAAGAGGACCCAGACCCGAAAAAACCGACTGACTCTGCGAGGAGCAGTTGGGGTTTGGAACCGCGAAAGCGGTGGTCGCATCAAGGGCTGCGACGGTACATGTATCCACGCTTTAGGCTCCCTCGCAGGAGCAGAGGGCTGGAGCATAACCAAAGTCGCAGCCTTTCTCTTTTCCCAACAATCTCCGCGCTCACCGGGTCTTCGTCTTTTCCCGCCCAGATTCCACTCCTGTGATTTCGGCACGTTTGCTCAGGTCGCCATCGGACACAACCAGGGCGACCCAAGGTGTTTCAGGCGAGACGACGCGCGCCTGCCAGACGATTTCTTTGGTTGTTCCGGAAGCCAGATGAACGGTCTGTAGTCCTGCGTCTGATATGGAGAGGTTGTCGCTGCGAATTGAAAAGTTGTGATCTCCTCCGCCGGTCGTGGAGACTCGCACGGTGATTTCATTTTGCCCGGCGTTCTGATAGGAGACCGTAAAGTCGAGAATGCGATCGGCACGCAGATCCAGAGAATAGACGCCGCCCGGAAGAACGGTGAGACTGGTGTGGGCAGATCCATGCCGAACTTCGTAGCGTCCTTCAGGCAGGCGGATGGTGAACGTGCCGTCCAGCGAAGCGGGCGCTACAGTCGTCAGCTGACCAGTTTTTTGTTCACGGAACTCAACTGATTCGTGGTTTCCTGAATCAACGGTTCCTCGAACCCTAGCCGGAACGCTGATGTCGTTCATGAGCCAGATCCATTGCCCCACTGGTGCCGTCCAAACTTCCTTATAGGTCCAACAGATTTGTGTGGGCCAATAGGGCGCATCATCGTATCCCTTAGTTTCAATTCCGACGGGAAGGGCACCGACCATTTGGCCGGAGCGAACGCTGTAGAGTGGCGTCCAGTCGTAGCCTTCGCCGTACATTAAGCTCGAAGAGAAAGGATTGCGTCCGACGAGCCACTCGGCCTGTTTCTGGGCCAAGTCCTCCGCGTCGAGGTCCCGGCGGAGTTGTGCGGCGGTCGACAGCGCTTTGGCCTGGGATAACAGGACGCTGGAATTGCCGCGAAAGTCGAACCAGACGGGAAATCGGCGCAAGTACGAGCCTTCACCCAGCCGAACGCCGCGACGGACTTCTTCGATGTAGGCATCGCGATCGGCAGCGCGCAGAGGAGTCCAGTTTTTTGCTTCCGGGATCAGGCGCGCTTCTGATTCGAGGTATACGCCGGCGGGCAAGACTCCGTAAGGTTGATCAATAGCCGACGCTGGTTTGAGATAGTACTGGGAGTGCAGAACCACAGCGGAATACCATTTCATCCACTTATCGTGGTCAGGAAACGCCTCGCACAACTTTACGAGAGCGAGAATAGGTTCCTGCTCCTGCCCGATGTGGAAACGATGAAACAAATTCTCGCGTTTCGGGCCGGTGTAGAAGTATCCAGCCAAAGGAATGGCCCACGGTTGTAGTCGACGTTCCTGCGATGCCAGAACTTGATCGCCCAGAGCGACGGCTTGATCGGCGTACTGCTGATCCCTGGTTGCCCGGAACAGTTCGACGGACGCAACCACTCCGAAAGAGATTCGTTCCAGGTCATCGGATGCGCCGTACACCTCTGGCCGTGGAGGCGCTGTTTTTAATCCTTCGATCGCATACTTCCAATCTTCCTGTGCAATGATGAGACTGCGATTGGCGAGTTCTGGATCGCTATCTTTCAGTACTCCGGAAGCAAGCGCTTCGAGCGCGCTTACCCTGAAATTCCACTCCGGATCATTCACCGCTTCACCATGGCGATCATCCCCAGTTCCCATGATTCCGTCGGTCCAGTAACTGACGAGTTGGCCGGTGCTGCGGAAACCATCGCCAAATCGTGTTTTCAGTACCCAATTCAAGCCCCAGCGTGCCTCGTCAATCAGACGATCCGAAAGGATCGGATCTTCTCCTTGTCGCTTCAGACTGTCGGCCAGGGAGAAGGCCGCGTATGCCATCGCAGGTGTGTGACCGGTCGCGCTCAAGTCACCGGCATCGTGGTATCCGCCGTTCACGACAATCCGTTTGTCTCCATGCGTGGTGTAAATATCCTGGTGACACCTGCCGTGAATACCCGGGATTTCCGTTCCACAGCGCTCGCTGTACATGAAATTGATCGCCTTCCAGATACTGCTTTTCCACGCGTCATCGCCGATCGGGAAAGGACGAGTCAGTGCTTCACCAGCCTTGATCGCGTAGCTACCAGGCTGGCGAATCTCGGAGAAATCCAGAAACTGATATTTCCCGAGGGGGGTGGTCTGTTGCTGAACCGGTTTGGTGAGGACTACCTGGCCAGTGGTTTGGTCGATCACGGAAAACTGCGATGCTGCGAGATCGCTGGCGATCGCGGACTTGGAACTGCCCGTCGTGTATCCGCTATGACTAAACGCAATTTTGCCGGAGGCTACGTCCCAACCTTCAACGTGATCTGCAACGACGCTCTGCAGTTCAAGATGAGCGACATCGAGGATTGTCCGATCGCCGGGATCGGGAAACTTCTTAGGCAAGCTGTATGCAAATTCGAGAGCGGTTACACGATCACGATCCAGTGGGGCGATCTCCCACACGACCTGATTCCACGTATGGTTTTTGAGAATGATCGACTCGTGGCGGCCCTCGTTGTAGTGATCGGGCAGCTTGTGGGCACCATCGTTGTGAAGTACGAGAGAACATGAAATGGCTGGTGCGCCGACGACGTCGGGATAAACCCACAGGGAGATGCGGTTGAACTGGGTCCAGTTCTCACCGGCGAATTTTCTGGTAGCGACCAGGTCTTCCCATTCTCCGCTGCCATCGACTTGAGCGATACCGGTGGTGGAGCGCAGTCGTAGCACGTGATCCGAGGCCGCCTGACCTGCAACAGTCCACGGTTCGCTTGCGTTGACTTCGATCAGCGTCATCTCTCCCGCGCCTGCGAAGGACCAGGCGGAGAGATCTTTCATGTCGTCCAGCAGACGGGAATCGAGAACTTTCTTATGCAACCAGCGAAATTCGGCACCGTCTTCATAGTGCGCCTGCATTGGCATGACGGGAGCGGTCTGCTGGGCAGGCGACGATTCAGTTAGAAAGAACCCAAGGAAGGCGGATATGACGGCATAAAGAAGCAGCGTCTCTAAGATTGAATGAAATCTGCACTTGTACGAGATCCGTATAAGAGGGTGCTGCAAACGATCTCTCCTTTCAAAGGCCAGGCCGTTCAGGACTCAGATCATACTGCGCGCCACGAGATGCGCGTCTCACTAGATGGAAGTTGTCATCGGCGGAGTCGTTGAACACAATCAAATGACCGTCACTTCTTGCGTTCGGGCAGGTGGTTCGGCGGGTTCGCCGAGGTTGTTGATATGTTCGAGATCCTGCAGGTGGTCGTACCAGGTGAACTTCAGAATGAGTGAGGTGATAGCAACGACGGCGAAGGTGATTGCGCCGCGTCCAAGCTTCCAGGTCACGATGTACATGGGCAGGACAACGAGGGCTACCTGCCACACCACGCCAACGGCGATGTTGAACATATCGCGGAAGAAATCTTTGTTTCGCTGGAATGAAGGATCTTCCTGCTGCACCTTCTTCAGGATGGGCCCCCAAAAGCCCCAAGGGCGAACGCGGCGGTAAAAGTCTTTCAAGACTGCTTCGTCTTCCGGCGCGCTGAGCCACGTGCCCGCAAAGCAGCCGACCAGGGACAGTACGAAGACGATGGCAAAGCTAACTGAGACGTCGAGGTTGATCGAATGGGAATGAGCAAAGTTCTGCAACGGCTGACTTTTCGTGATGAGAGGTGGAATGGTGAGCGCTGAGGACATGCCAGCCACCATGCCCCAGAAATATCCATATCCGTTGAAGCGCCACCAGTACCACTTCAAGACGTTGGACGCTGTGTATCCGCCCCACAGTGCGGTGACGATCCAGATCACGACGTTGTTGACGCTGGTGACATACCAACCGAGGAGCACTCCGATCAGGACCACCATGAAGGAACTCAAATAACTTAAGCGCACGTAGGTTTTCGGACTTGCGTTCGGATTGATGAAACGCTTGTAAATGTCATTCACGAAATAAGGCGGGGCGGCATTAACGGTAGCGGCGAAGTTGCTCATGTACGCCGCCAACAGGCCCGCGATCAGAATGCCGAGTAATCCGGCGGGGACGAAGAGAGCGAGGGTTGAGGGCAGGATCCGCTCGAAGTCCATGTTGGTGCCCATGCCGCGGATCTGGTCGCTGAAGAACACCAGTGCGAGAACAGTCAGGCCAGTGACGAGAAAATAGCGCGGGAAGGTGAGAACGACATTCACCCAGGCGCTCATCATGGATGCCTCACGCGGATTTCGGCAGGAGAGAACGCGCTGCATATCATAGTTCGGCGCAGGTCCGGCGGCACTGATGAGGATCCCCTTGAAAAGCAACATCATGACGAAAAATCCGAAGAGGCCATAGCCGTCTTGAGCGATTTTCGCAGTGGCCGAAGGAACGAGGTTGGACCAGTCGAGACCCAGATGCCAGCCGAAGAAAACGTTGTCCCAACCCGCGGGGATGAAGTGCTGCAGAGTTCCCGGAGCGACCCGCATCATGGCGATGATTCCCACGGCGAACGACGCTACCGAGAGAATGCAGAATTGCATGATCTCAGTAATGACCACGCTGAACATTCCGCCCTTGATGACATAGATCGCGGTGATGGCAATCAGGATGAGAGCGTATTGGTTGACGCTGAGATGCCAGGGCAGGAACGTGGCCGCGAACTTGCCGATGCCTTTGAAGCCATAGGTGAAGAATCCGATGATGCTGATGAAGGCATAAATGACGACGATAATGTGCGACAGTTGCGCCCCACGGCCTTTGCCGAAGCGGGTTTGAATCCACTCGGCGCCGGTCATGACATTTGATCGGCGCAGCCAGGTTGAGAGATAGACCATCAGGAAAACCTGGTTGAACGTTGGCCAGAGCCAGGGCACCCAGACGCTCTTGAGGCCGTAGACGAACATCCAGTAGACCAGAAGCATGGTGCCGCTGATATCGAACATTCCCGATGCATTGGAGATGCCGAGGACGTACCAGGGCATGACGTTGCCGCCCAGGAAGTAGGCCTTGATATCGCGCGAAGCACGATGCGATACCCAATAGCCGATCATCACTGACAGAACCAGATAGGCGAGAATGATGGCGATATCAATTCCGTGCAGATGCATGGTGTACCTCAGTTTGTTCGAACTGCCGCACGACTGGGAAGCGGTCTGCGATCAGCGTCGTTTGTTGAGTTAGAGTTTCATTCTGCGTTTGTAGCGCTAGGTTCTTGATCTTTGACGGCTACTTCAATTCCTGACTAAGGAAGCGCGCCCGCGAGCAGAAAAACGAGAGAAGCCTGCCAATTAATGGCAATCTCGTTGCTCGCGTACGAGCCTTGATCGTCCGAGTAGATTTTGGCCGGGGGCAATCCTGCCGGCAACTTCTTCAGCACGTCATCTTGCCGTCCGGCGTTCGGCCCACCGGATAATAGCCCAGGCCATGGTTCGGTGTTCTTATCCGCCCCACTGGGACGATGATGAGGATGACGGTATGGATTGTCGCCCACTTGTGTTACCCAGGAAAGCGAAAATGTATTACGGCCCAGCAGGTAGTGCAGATTGTCCCATGCGGCTTCGGTAAAACTGGGATCTGGCGTCAGCACATTGGCCACGAGCAGTTCCATGCCGTAGTTTGCGGCCACGCCGTTCGAGCCCCAGACATAGTCGTTCGCGCGTAAGCTGACGCGATATGCATTTTTTCTGGTGCTCTCGACAATTGCGTGCGAGGCCTGAGCCGTGTGATCCCGAATCTCTTTCATCAACGCGGCGTCGGAGCCCTTGGCTGCGCCCAAGGCATACGTCCAAAGCGCCATGGGAGCGACTTCTCTCCACCCTTCGAGAGCGGGTACATCGAGGGTCGAGCGGTAATCCGGGTAGTGCTTTACGAAATACTCGTTGTAGGCTTTGTCGTGTCGTTCGCCAGAGTTCCGCGGCGGCCCATAGTCTCTCGTCGGAACACGCGTTATCGCCGTACTCGCCGGTGCTGATTCCGGGCGGGTTCTTGAAGGTTACGTTGGGGAACTTCTCGGTCCAGAGCCAGGCCTTGCGGGCCGCTTCCAGGTTTTGCGCGGCGAACTTCGCATCGAACGGCGAGTAGACGCGCGCTGCAATAGCAGCGACTGCGGCCAAGTCAGCGGTTGCGCAAGTGCTCTTATACGGTTGCTGACCGGTGCCGATGACTTCACTCGGGAGAAGGTCATCTTCGGGCATGACGAAGCCGGGAAAATGCTCGCTGGTTTGCTTGTGCCAGGCGCCGCCGTCGTCGTCTTGCATCTTGAGCATCCATTCAAGATTCCAGCGCGCTTCGTTCAGGATGTCGGGAGTACCGTTGCCGCTTTCCGGGATGTTGAGCTTGATGTTCTTCAGTTTGGCGCCGAAGATTTCCCACGTCCAAAGAACGGTCCCGGTCGAAATACCGGAGTTAACGACGTAGCGGCCGTAGTCGCCGGCATCGTGCCAGCCGCCGACATTGTCGCGTTCTCTTTGCTTGCCGGAAGAAGCATGGAACTCTCCCTTGAGATGGCACGCGGGATGAGTAAATCCGGGGAATTCAGGCCCGAGGTCGACAGCTACTCCGCAACGTTGGCCGTAGAACCCACGCATCGCGAGGTAATATGTGCGGGAAAAAACATCCGGCCGAATGGAAAACGTCCAGCTCTTACCGACCCCGGAGACGTCGAGATAGTACGTTCCTGTTTCCTTCAGTTTCGAAAAATCTGCGATCTGAACCGAATCGCCGGTGTCGGCATCCGGGCTGGCTGAGCTCAATTCACCTTTGAATACTGTTTCGTCATCGGACGAGCGCTTCACTTCAAATGTGTTGGCTTGAGCCGTAACGATGGCAAGCTTCGGGCTCTCGGTGAGATATCCGACCTGATCGAGCTTGATCTGGACGCTCCTGCCTTCTACTGCACGGGCGTCTGTCGCCGTTGCGATAGATAAAATCCACAGAATAAAAATGCCGATCTGCACAACTGCCGTAAAGCCGAACGAACAATGGCCAGAACAAGTCATTCCTCTTGCTCCGCTTCGACTGAGTGCCGCGAGCATCTCACGGGGACTTTCTTTCCGAGTGTGATTAGCCTCACATGAGAGTATGAATCTCAACACTCAGTCCTCTCGCCACGAGAAGCTTTGTCATTTTTGCTGGCTACATGTCTACACCCGAAACCTGTTGAACGCTAGTAGAAAATCGTTATACTAGGCCCGATCTTCATTTTTGGCAGTTCTCGGTTCGGGGGCATTTTTATGAAATACGGGTATTTCGACGATCAGAAGCGCGAGTACGTCATCACCCAACCCGATACGCCTCTACCATGGATCAACTATCTAGGTTGCCAGGCATATTTCGGAATCATCTCCAATACAGCGGGCGGTTATTCCTTTTATCGTGACGCGCGCCTGCGCCGTATCACCCGTTATCGCTATAACAATGCGCCGTTCGATCTCGGCGGACGGTACATCTATGTTCGAGACGATGCCTCGGGTGATTTCTGGTCTCCTTCGTGGCAACCCACTCGGTGCAAGCTGCAGAACTACTCTTGCCGGCAGGGCATGGGCTACACCACGATCGGCTCACAATATGATGGGATCGAATGCAGCACACGCTACTTTGTGCCTCTCGATGAGAATCTGGAGATCTGGCAATTCACGGTCACGAACCATCGCCGACAGACTGCGAAACTCTCAGTGTTCTCCGCGATTGAGTTTTGCTTGTGGGACGCGCAAGACGATTCCACTAATTTCCAGCGCAATTTCAGCATCGGCGAAGTCGAAATCGAAAACGGAGTGATTTATCACAAGACCGAGTATAGGGAACGGCGCGATCATTACTCGTTTTTCGGCTGCTCGGAAGACATCGCAGGCTTCGACACGCAGCGCGACACTTTTCTTGGCCCGTATCGCGGATGGGACAATCCTGCAGTCGTGGAGAGAGGGGAGGCCTGCAATTCTGTTGCCCACGGATGGGCGCCGATCGGCTCGCATCATGTTCAGTTGTCGCTGGAGCCGGGAGAATCCCGCCAGATTATCTTCGTTCTCGGCTATCAGGAAAATCCACGAGAGAAAAAGTTCGATCCTCCTGATTCTCAGGTCCTTAATAAGAAGAAGGCAAAATGTGTTTTGAGCCGGTATCTTGTGCAGGCGAATGCTGAGGCCGCATTCGAAAAGCTGGGTCAGTATTGGGACGACTTGCTGGGCATTTGCCAGGTGGATACTCCCGACGTACACACGAATCGCATGGTGAACATCTGGAATGCGTATCAATGCATGGCGACCTTTAATATGTCGCGCTCAGCATCGTTTTACGAATCGGGCATCGGCCGAGGGTTGGGCTTCCGCGATTCGAATCAGGATTTGCTGGGATTTGTCCACATGGTTCCTGAGCGAGCGCGGGAGAGGATTCTCGACCTCGCTGCGACGCAACTGCCGACGGGGGGCGCGTATCACCAATACCAGCCATTAACCAAGCGCGGAAACAACGACGTCGGCGGCGGGTTTAATGATGACCCTCACTGGCTGATTCTCGGGGTCGCTGCTTATCTGAAGGAGACCGGCGACTGGAGCATTCTCGAAGAGACTGTACCGTACGACAACGAGGTTGGCACCGAAACAGAGCTGTACGAGCACCTGCAGCGCAGTTTTCATTACACGCTGGATCGACTTGGGCCGCATGGTTTGCCGCTGATCGGGCGGGCCGACTGGAACGATTGTCTGAACCTGAATTGTTTTTCGGACTCTCCGGGGCAGTCTTTTCAGACCACAACCAATAAAGATGGGAAGGTCGCCGAGTCTGTTTTTATTGCTGGCCTCTTCGTGTTGGCAGGGCGCGAACTAGCGGAGATTGCCAGGCACCGCTGCCACAAGGCAGAAGCCAAGAGTTACCTGGCGGAAGTCGAAAAGATGGAAGCCACGATTCGGCAACATGGCTGGGACGGAGAATGGTTTATTCGTGCCTATGATGATTTCGGGCGCAAAGTCGGGTCAAAGGAATGTGTGGAAGGCAAGATATTCATTGAGACGCAGGGCTTCTGTACGCTTGCCGGGGTCGGTTTGGGAGACGGCATGGCTGTCCGCGCCCTGAAGTCCACGCGCCAAATGCTGGCGACCGAGCATGGCATCGTTCTGCAGCAGCCGGCCTACACGAAGTATTACCTTGAACTTGGTGAAATATCCTCGTACCCGCCGGGCTACAAGGAAAATGCGGGCATATTCTGTCACAACAATCCGTGGGTCATGATCGGCGAGGCGCGCGTGGGCAATGGTGATAGCGCTTATGACTACTATTCACGAATTAATCCTTCCGCCCGCGAAGAGATCAGCGATCTTCACCGCTGCGAGCCCTACGTGTACGCACAGATGATCGCGGGGCGCGATGCTCACACGCATGGCGAAGCGAAGAACTCATGGCTGACGGGCACGGCCGCGTGGAACTACTACGCCATCACGCAGTGGATTCTTGGAGTCCGGACAGAGTACGACGGTCTATTGATTGCTCCGGTGGTGCCAAAGGGATGGAAGGGATTCAAAGTTACGCGAAAATTCCGGGGCGTCACGTACGACATTAGCGTAGAACGAACCGGAGCGGGGAACAACATCTCGCTCGAAGTGGACGGCGAATCCATCGCGGGCAACCTGGTGCCATTGCCGCCGGCAGGCACGACGAACGTTGCGGTTAAAGCGATTCTTCATTAAGTTTTTGCATGTGGCCCTTCAACGCTGCTTGTGCCGTCACGTTTTGACGTCAAATCTGAAATCCGAGAAGAGAACACCATGAGCTATACGCCAGCGAGTTCGCGATACGACACCATGCAATACCGCCGTTGCGGCAAGAGTGGTTTGTTACTGCCTGCAATCTCGCTGGGGCTTTGGCATAACTTCGGCGGAATTGACCCTTTGGAGAACAGCCGCGCGATGCTACGGCGTGCTTTCGATCTCGGGATCACGCACTTCGACCTGGCGAACAATTATGGTCCGCCTCCTGGGTCCGCTGAAGAGAACTTTGGCCGCATCCTGCAGGCAGATTTCTCAGCGCATCGCGACGAGTTAATTATCAGTACCAAAGCTGGTTGGGACATGTGGCCCGGCCCTTATGGTGATTTCGGTTCTCGAAAGTACCTGCTCGCCAGCCTGGACCAAAGCCTGCGGCGCATGAAGCTCGAATACGTGGACATTTTCTATTCGCACCGGCCGGATCCACAGACTCCAATTGAAGAAACCATGTCGGCGCTCGATCAGGCCGTACGCTCAGGAAAGGCACTCTACGCGGGAATTTCCAGTTACGATGCGCAGCAGACGGTGGCAGCCGCCAACGTGCTCCGGGATCTGGGAACGCCTTGTCTGATCCATCAGCCCATGTACTCGATGTTCGAGAGAAACATTGAGACCGGACTTCTCGACGTTCTGGAGAAGGAGGGAATCGGATGTATCGCGTTCTGCCCGCTGGCGCAGGGCCTGCTCACGGATCGCTATCTCAAGGGCATTCCGTCAGATTCGCGCGCGAATAAACCGGATGCGTTCTTGAAGAAAAATGACGTCACGCAAGATGCGTTGACGAAGGTTCGGGCGCTGAGTGAGGTGGCACAGTCGAGGGGGCAGTCCGTGGCGCAACTGGCGCTTGCCTGGGTTCTGCGCGATCGGCGGATGACGAGCGCTCTGATCGGGGCAAGCCGAGTGGAACAAGTCGAGCAAAACGTTGCCGCGTTGGAGAGGCTCGACTTTTCTTCAGAAGAACTCGGTCGCATCGACAGTATCCTTGCCTCCCGAATCTAGCCTGAGTTAATCCACAGCCGTTCGCGCGGCTTGGGCCGAATCGTTCCCGACTCCTGGTGAGCGGCTAGCCAGAGCGGCCAAATCGAGAGACACCCACCCCCGCAGAGAAACTCCTTGACAAGGTAGTGTCCCCAAGTCTAAAAGACCTAGTTGTCTAGACAAGTAGACGAGCTTATGAACCTTCCGGAGCTCGACAGAAACAGTGTTGTCCCGCTTTATTACCAGATTCAGCAGCACCTGCTTGGGCAGATTCGTTCGGGTGCGATCAAAGCGGGGGAGATGGTTCCTTCCGAGCAGGAAATCTCTTCGAGGCTGAGGATCAGCCGCATGACGGCCCGGCAGGCGCTGAAATCACTGTGCGACCTGGGAGCTGCCTACAGCCAGAGAGGCAAAGGAACTTTCGTTTCAGAGATCAAACTGGAGAAGAACTTCCGTCAGGTTCTTTCGTTCAGTCAAGAGATGCAAAATCGCGGGTCACGTCCGCGGTCGCGTGTGCTGTTGTTTGAAGTGGTCGACCCTACTCCGGATGCCGCCGCTGCGTTACGGCTCTCCCCTCATGAAAAAGTGGTGAGCATCCGAAGGGTTCGACTGTCGAATTCTTTGACGATGGGAATTGAATGGAGCCGTCTTCCCCTGGGGCTTTGCCCGGATTTGCTTGGGACTTTCGATCCGCGCACCTCGCTTTATCGAACTCTGTCGGAACGATACGGGATCCAGATGGCTGTCGCCGATGAGGTCGTGGAAGCTGGTCTGGCGAACCAGGAGGAGGCGCGCCTGCTGCGATTCAAGAAGGGGAATCCTATTTTTGTTTTTACTCGCACTTCATATGTTCAGAGCGGCCAACCGGTGGAATACGTGAAGTCTGTGTATCGCGGGGACCGCTACAAACTTGTCAACCGTTTGACCCAGCCCGAAAGAAAGATCGTTTAGAGGAACTACGCGCCATGCACTCTCCGCCATCGAGCATGATCCTCTGCCGGTCCGTATGTCTTAGCCGTTCACACTAAATCGAAGTCAGCTCGAACAATTGCCAGTGTTTGGGCAACCGCGCCAAAAGGAGTTTTTTATGAAAAGACTTTTAACGTTCATCGTTCTTTATCTTGGAGTGTGCATACCATCACTATTGGGACAAGCGACGACCTCACTCCGCGGCACGGTGACCGACGCCTCCAACTCAGCAATCCGGGGCGCACAGGTGAGTCTTGTCAATCCGAGCACCAATTTTGCTCGTCAAACGCAAAGCGGGCCCGACGGCTCTTACGTCTTTGTTGAGGTGCTTCCGGGAACCTACAACTTGGCTGTAGAAGCGGCGGGCTTCAGGAAGTATCTGGCGAGTGGGGTTGTTCTGCGTGTCGAACTGCCAGCAACGGCCAATATTCAAATGCAGGTGGGAGCAATCGCAGAGACAGTTTCGGTTACAGCCGAGGCGCCGGCGCTGAATACCACGGATCCTAGTATCGGGCAGACCATGGAAACGAACGCGATCGAAAACTTACCGCTGCCTGCGGAGAACAGCGTGCTTCTGCTCAGCCTTCAACCTGGCGTCGCCTTCAACGGCGAGAACATACTGACCGACTCGTATGACACGCGTGCCGGCATGGTCAATGGCGAGCGCAGCGATCAAAACAACATCTCGCTCGATGGTATTAGCAACAACAACGAGTTCGCAGGTTACGCATTCGATGGCGTCTTGCCGACCACGCCCTTTTCGGTCGAGGAATTCCGTGTCACCACGTCTAACTACGGCGCCAGTGAAGGCCGTTCTTCCGGAGCCCAGATTGCCCTCGTCACCAAAGGAGGCACGAACCACTTTCATGGTGCTCTGTATGAGTTCAATCGCAACGGCGTAGGCCAGGCAAACGACTTTTTCTTGAAAGGCAGCCAGATCGCTGGCGGCTTGCCCAACCGGCCCACCCAATTGGTGTGGAACAACTATGGAGGATCTATCGGCGGTCCGATTTGGAAGAACCGGTTGTTTTTCTTTTTCAACTACGAAGGCCACCGGCAGAACGTGGAGTCAAGCGTGGAGCGAAGCATTCCCAGCCCCATGCTGCAGGATGGAATCATCCAATACCAATGTGCCGACCCGGCATCATGTACCGGGATGAGCGTCAAGGGAGTCAGCGGCACCAGTTACCCGATTCAAGCCGGCAATTATGCGCTTGGGCGGACGCAACTTGCAGCCATGGACCCAGCGCATGTCGGCCCGAGCGGCGGCGCACTTGCCTACTTCAAGACATACCCGGTCGCCAATGATCTTAACTATGGCGACGCACCCAATTTTGCCGGCTACCGCTTTGCCGCACCGACCACCACGCGTGAAAACTGGTACATCGGAAGGCTCGACTACAAACTGACCCAAAATGGTAATCACACCCTTTTCTTCCGGGGCACCGGGGTAGATTCTCACTATGGCAATGCCCCGTTTCTTCCGGGCAGAGGGCCAATGACTAGTTCCGTCAACCTAAGCAAAGGCTTCGTCGCCGGTTATACCAGTCTTTGGGGGGCGCACCTCGTTAACAACATCCGTTATGGCCTGACGCGTGAGAGCATCGGCGTCAACGGCGACTCCAACCAGCCATGGGTGTTCATGCGCGACCTAGACCAGGATGTTGCGTATTCCCATGGTGATACTGCGCCTGTGCACAACATCGTGGATACCGTGGATTGGACCAAGGGTACGCACAGTTTCCAGTTTGGATTCAACTTTTTGCTTTCGCGGCTCAACACTTACGACTACTCGCCGGTCTTCAGCGATGCTCTCACCAATGCTGACTGGATTGCAGAAGGAGGCTTTGCCAACAAGAACGATTTTCTGAATCCCGCCTGTGGCGCTCAATTTGGGAGCTCGACGACTCCCGCGTGCACTGCCGCTGATATTTATCCGGCGGTCGACTCCGGCTTCAACCACGCTTACGACTTTCCGTTAGCTGCATTGATGGGCATCGAGAGTGAGGTCGACGGTTCCTTCAACTACAAGGTCGGAGCAACCGCTGCAACTGAGCTTCCCCAGGATCAAGCGATCGTGCTCCACTGGGCGACCAACAACTACAACTTCTTTTTCCAGGACACGTGGAAGGTAGGCCGCAACCTTTCGCTGACTTACGGTCTTAACTACCAGCTCATGACGCCGATGACGGAGACTGCCGGTCAGGAAGTCGCGCCGACGGTAAATATGGGTAACTGGTTTAATCAGCGACAGGCAGGGATGTACAAAGGGATCCCGGACAATCAGATCTTGGGGGGCGCTCTCATTGGCTTCGGTCCGGCGGGTTCTCGATATGGAAAACCTGGCCTGTATAGTTCCCAAACCAAGAATTTCGCTCCGCGCGTAGGTATTGCCTGGACACCGCATTCGGAAAAGGGATGGCTGAACAGAATCTTCGGTGAGGACAAGACGTCAATTCGAGCCGGCGCTGGCATGTATTACCAGAACTTCGGCCCTGAACTCGCCCAGTCTTATAGCTCATCCGGTGAGTACGGCCTCTCCACTCAAGTCTCCAACCCATCGGCTACTCTTCCCCTGACTGCCGCGCCACGGATTGGCGGCAATTTATCGGATATGAACAGTATCCCGCTCGCGACGTTAGGAAATCTGATTCCTCCGTCCAGCTTTACCTTCCCGTCCACACCCCCCGGAGGATCGTTTCTGATTGCGCACGGCATTGACCAGTCGCTCAAAACGCCCTATTCATACGCATTGGACTTGTCGATCCAACGGCAGTTACCGGGCAAGCTGACTCTTGACATGGCGTATGTGGGCCATTTTTCTCATCGGCTCATGGTGCTTGACGACGTGGCGTCGCCCATGAACCTGTACGATCCGAGATCCGGAATCAGTTATTTTGCTGCTGCCAGGCAGCTTTCAGCCTTGTGGCGGCAGAGCACGCCTGAGAGCGCAATTAACCCCTCTACGGTTGGGAAGACCGCCCAATATTGGCAGAACATGCTGGCGCCACAATCCTCATACACGCTGTCCTGCTCGACCGGCGCCTCTACGACCAACCTGCTGGAGGCCGTCTACGATGTTTTCGGTCCGGGTTGCGGCAGCCTCTATAACGAGACTACCGGGAACTTCCTGATCGACGTGGCGGGCTCTCCAACCTACCTAAAGACTGGGCCGTACAGCTTCTTCAACAGCCAGTATTCTTCCCTTTGGGACTGGCGCTCAATTGCGTGGTCGAATTACAACGCGCTTCAAGTCAGCCTCAATAAGCAGATGTCCCACGGTTTGATGTTCGGGCTGAACTACACTTATTCCAAAGCGTTGGATATTGAGTCGACCTCAGAGCGCGGCGTTCACTATTTGACCGACAGTGTGATCAATGCCTGGAATCCTCGCCAGATGTATGGTCCGGGTGACGCTGATTTGCGGCATCAGATTAATGGTTACTGGATTGCGCAGCTGCCGTTTGGGCGCGGAAGAGCGATCGCGGCGAACGCCAGCAAGTTGGCGGACGCCCTCATTGGCGGCTGGCAGCTGGGCGGAACGACTCGGTGGACGTCCGGCTTCCCAGTCAGCGTGTTCCAGGGATACGTGTGGCCGACCAACTGGGACGAAATGGGATGGTCGGATCTAACCGGTGCACATATTCCAACCGGCACTACCATCACCAACGGCGTTCCTAACATCTTCAAGAATGTGACCCAGGCGAGTGCGGGATTCGATTATGCGTATCCCGGCGAAAGTGGTACGAAAAACCCAATTCGCGGCGATGGTTATCTCGCCACAGATATGAATCTTTCTAAGCAGTGGAAGATTCCGCACACCGAGAGTCACACACTCGAGCTGCGTTGGAGCGTATTCAATGTGTTCAACAATACCCGCTTCGACGCATTCTCGATGCAGGACGAGTGGGATGTGCCCTCTACCTTTGGCAATTACACGAGAACACTCACCAATCCACGCAGAATGGAGTTTGCAGGAATTTATCGATTCTGATGCAACGAGTCTGTCGCATGGCTGGCCCGGCGCACCAGCGTTGGGCCAGGCTGGAGGCGAAAAGGTATACTGCCCACGATGACCAACCATAACCTTCCCGAATGCATGATGAAGGATCCGCTTACCTGGCTGTATCCCCCTATCGAGCCCTTTCGCACCGGCAAGCTCAAAGTCTCGCCAGTCCACGAGATCTATTTCGAGGAGAGCGGCAATCCTTCCGGCAAGCCGGTAATTTTCCTGCATGGCGGTCCCGGCGGCGGTTCCGATCCAAAACAGCGGCGCTTCTTCCACCCGGCAAAGTACCGCATCATAAATTTCGACCAGCGCGGCTGCGGCAAGAGCACGCCTTATGCCTCTTTGGAAGCGAACACTACATGGGACCTCGTCGCCGACATCGAAAAAATTCGCGAGCACCTCGGCATTGAGCGCTGGCAGGTATTCGGCGGATCTTGGGGTTCTACGCTGGCCCTGGCGTATTCGCAAACTCATCCCGAGCGCGTAACCGAACTGATCCTGCGCGGTATCTTCCTTCTGCGTAAGCAGGAAATTGACTGGTTTTACCAGCGTGGCGCGTCGATCCTGTATCCGGATGCCTGGGAGCCATACCTGGCGCACATTCCTGCGGGAGAGCGCGGCGATTTGCTGACTGCGTACTACAAGCGATTGACGAGTGACGATCCAGCCGTGCGACTTGCTGCTGCGAAAATCTGGAGCGGATGGGAGGGCGCTACGTCAAAGCTGCTGCCGGACTCCGATTTCACCAGCCACTACGAAGAAGATGAATTCGCACTGGCGTTTGCGCGGATCGAGGTTCACTACTTCTTCAATAAAGGATTTTTCGAAAGCGACGACCAACTGTTGCGCAATGCTTCACGTATCCGCCATATCCCGGGGGTCATCGTGCAGGGTCGATATGATGTAGTCTGCCCGATGGAAAGCGCATGGGCGCTTCATCGTGCGTGGCCCGAAGCCGACCTCATCATTACCCCGGATAGCGGCCACAGTGCCTTCGACGCTCCGAACAGTCGAGCCCTGGTCGCCGCGACCGACAAATTCTCCGGGTAGATCTGTTCGGGCTCGGATCGTCGGCTTTCGGCAGAATATTTCGGCGTACAATGGCTGCTCTCCTCGAATGACCCGATGAAGCAAAAGCGAGCACCGCGAGAGGCATTCTTATTGCTCGTCGTCCTTGTACTTGCGCTGGCCGTGGTGGCGCCGACGAAAGCTCCGACGCAGAAATCCGACGCGCAAACTCAGACGGCTGCCGGTCCAGAATTCACCAAGGCGAGCAGCCGCGAACCGAAGTTCTTTCCCGTCTCGGTTTGGTATAGCGGAGGCAAGGCACGCGCGCCGATGCTGGAGACGATTACCCAGGGCTCCGCCCGATTGTGGAAAGAAGATCTACAGAAGATTAAAGATCTTGGATTCAATACGGTTCGGACATGGGTGGAGTGGAACGTCGGGGAACCTGCGGAGGGCGAATATCACCTGGAGAATTTGGATTTACTTTTGCGCCTGGCCGATGAGTCTGGATTGAAAGTGATTGTGCAGGTTTATGTCGATTCGGCGCCGGAGTGGGTTGGCAAAAAGTATCCGGACGGACATTATGCAGCACAGGACGGACAGCCAATTGTCTCGCAAGCGGCACCGGGATATTGCTTCGATCACCGGGGCGTGCGGAAGGCGGTGCTCGATTTCTTTCAGGAAGTCGCTAGGCATGTAGAAAAAAGTCCGGCGTTTTATGGATGGGATTTGTGGAGCGAACCGGCCGCACTGAACTGGGCGCGAATCGGCTACAAGTCGGAGCCGATGTTCTGCTATTGCCCGAGCAGTCTGGAGCGTTTCCGCGGATGGCTGAAAAGCAAGTACAAGACGCTCGATCAACTCAACGAAGCTTGGCACCGGACGTTCACGGATTGGAGCCAGGTTGAGCCTCCGCGTTACGGGACGATTCTTACCTACACAGATTTCATGGATTGGCGCGTTTATTACGGCTACAAGTTGGCCGAAGATCTGAAGATGAGGAATGACGCGGTGAAAGCGATCGATCCGAGCCACGTAACCACGAGCCATGCGCCGAATCCGTCACCGCTGGTGCGCACGCTTGCTGATCCGTACGATCCGACCGATGATTTCCTGATGAAAGATTCTGTGGACTTTTTCGGAACGAGCTTCTACCCGAAACTGACGGCAGTCGAGGACAATTGGACTTTGCAACGGCGCGTCCTGGCCATGGATATTACGAATAACATGACTGGCGGGAGAGGCTTCTACGTGGGCGAACTGCAGGCTGGATACGGCGTGCATGGCACAGTGGTTGGATCGCCGGTGACCTCGAGCGACCTGGAAATGTGGACTTGGGGCATGGTATCTCGTGGGGCCCGTGCGATTAACTATTACGCCTTTTATCCGATGAACGCGGGGTATGAGTCGGGTGGCTACGGGATGATCAACCTGGATGGCGCAGTCACGGAGCGAAGCCGCCGTGCAGGAGAGGTTGCGAAGCGTATTCAGGAAGATTCCGATCTGTTGTTGCGGTCGCATCCGGAGCGCGCTGAAGCGGCGATTGTTTTTAGTCCACTCGCTCCGCTAGTTGGCGGGTATGACGAAGAAGGCAGCCGGACGGCGATGCATCGAGCCGTGGCGGGATATCACCGGATGTTCTTCGAACGGAATCTTCCGGTGGATGTCCTCAGTTCGCGTGAACTGGCGCAAGACGGCCTTCAGCAATACAAGCTGATCATCGTTTGTTATCCGCTGATGTTGACGGATGAGGAGGCCAGGGTTCTGAAAGACTACGTTTCGAATGGTGGACATCTTTTTGTCGAAGCGCGGCCGGGTTGGGTGGATGAACGGGGGCATGCCGAAGCCAAGGTTCCGGGCTTTGGCTGGGACGAGATGTTGGGAGTGCGCGAAAAACAGTTGATTCCCGGCAAAGAGTTCGCAGTGAAATGGGGAGCTGCGCAATTCAAGGGGACGACATTTCAGGAGCAATTCGAAGTGGAGAATAAGTCTGCTCGTCCGCTGGCGCTTGTAGGTGACGGTACGCCGATCGCATATGAGAACCGCTTTCACAAAGGAAGTGCGATTATCTTTGGCAGTTTTGCGGGACAGGAAAACTACGAGCATCCGGTCGAGATGCATCCACTGGGTGCGATTCTGGCTCGGTGGGCCGGGCTCGATGCGCCGAAGCTCCGTGCACCGGAGAAGTTGGAGTTGCGGCAAATGGATGCGCCTAAGGGCCACCTGGTGTTCTTCTTCAATCACGGCGACAAATCGGCAACAGTGGAATTCAGCCGTACGCTTGAAAAACCCGCCACCGGCATTCATGAAATTGTGACTGGTCAGCAGATTGCGCCTTCAGGAGCGCATCTGGATTTGAAGGCTGAGGTGCCGGCGGAAAGCGTTCGTATCTTCAGGATCGACTTCTAAAAAATCGATTTCTGAAGCGAGCGGGTTTGGCAACGCTTACATGTTTTGTATTTCGCCGTTCAGATTTCGTTCTTCAATTTTGCACTTCGTATTTCGCAATTTCAGGAGGAAGCTTTGAGCGTGGTCCAGTATCGTGAACGTCTTACCGCAGTTCTGAATCGAATTTGGGAAACGCAGACCGCCAACATCGAAAGGGTGTCGGCGGTGATGGCTGACCGTATTGCTGGCGGCGGGCTGGTGCACTTATTCGGGAGCGGACATTCTGTATTGCCGGTGCAGGATATGTTTCCGCGTTATGGAGCATTTCCTGGGTTTCGTCCGCTGATGGACATGCGCCTGATGTGGACGAACGTGATCGGCTCGGGCGGAGCTAAAGGGCTGCTCTGGCTGGAACGCCGCGAAGGCTACGCTTCGATCCTTTTTGAAAATGAGCCGATTCGCAGCGGCGATGTGATGCTGGTGTTTTCTCACGGCGGCCTGAACGCCGCCGGTATTGAAGTTCTGCAGGAAGCGAAGAAACGCGGCCTGACGACAGTGGCGATTACGTCGATGGATAACTATCGCAAACGGGAATCGACGCATTCATCCGGAAAGAAGTTGGCTGACGTTGCCGATTACGTGATCGACAACTGTGTGCCGGCCGAGGATGCGCTGGTCGCGGTGAAAGGCTGGAAGGCGCCGGTGGCTGCGGGATCGACAGTTTCTACAGTCACGATCGGGATGGCGATCATTGCACAGGTAGCCAGTGATCTCGCTGCCAAGGGCTGCAATCCACCGGTATTTGTATCGCCCAATGTTCCGGGAATACCGGCGGATAACAACAACCGAGTCTATGAAGAATACGAGCGCCTGCTGAAGCGATAACCTGTGACGCAAACTCTGCGACGTCGACCCCTTTTTATCAGCGCATGTGCCGGGATCCTTGTCTTCGGAATTGTTCTGGCCGTTCTGGGGACGGTGTTCGGCCTTCCCGAAATGCGCACACGCCTGGGTGTCGATGCAGCGGGCCAAGGGAATCTGTTGTTTCTGCTGTACCTGGGTATTTTCGTTGCTTCGCTGTTGATCGGTCCGCTGATCGATCATCTCGGTAACAAAGTCCTCTTGTCGGTCTCCAGTGCGATCGTCGCCGTCGCCATGGTCTTATTTGCGACCGCACATTCCTTTGCGGCCGCAAGTGTGGCCGCGACCTTGCTGGGACTCGGTGGAGGCGGTCTAAATACTTGCCCCAACGTAGTTGTGTCGGACCTCTATGGCGAGGAACGAGGACCGATGCTGAATCTACTGGGAATATTTTTCGGAATCGGCGCCGTTTGTGTTCCGCTGTTCGCGGCGACTATCGAAGGACATTTCACGATTCCGCAGTTGTTCCTTTTCTGCGCGGTTCTCGCCGCGGGATGCGCTCTTTGGTACGCGGTGATTTCTTTCCCCCCGGCAAGGGCCAGCCAGGCATTCTCGTTGCGTGACATTCTGGAGGTCGCCGGATATGACGGCGTCCTGCTGCTCGGCTTTATTTTGTTTTTTGAATCGGGCAATGAGGCGTGTATTGGCGGTTGGACCTCGACATACGTGGACAGCACTGGACATTCTCCACGAATCGCCACGCTCGTGTTAGCGGCTTACTGGGGAGCGCTGATGCTGGGCAGAATGTTGGCTGCGCCCGTGCTGCGCGGAATCAAGAAGTCACGACTGATCATAGGCACTGGCCTGGTCTCCCTGGGGGGATGCGTGGTCTTGCTGTCAGCGCGATCGCTCGGAGCTTTATTTGTCGGTGCAGCGGTGATCGGATTGTCGTACGGTCCAATCTTTCCGACGACACTGGCGGTTGCGGGGGACCGTTACTCGAAGCGTGCGGGAACAGTGTTTGGATTGCTGTTTTCGATTGCCTTGATTGGCGGAATGGTGCTTCCCCTGGCCGTCGGCAACGTTTCGCAAAGGGCAGGCGTTCATGCGGGCATGATTGTGCCATTGCTTGGAGCGGTGGGCATCGTTGGTTTGTCCGCAGCAGTGATGTGGAGGGAGCGTAGCAGCGGGGCAATGTCGAAGGCGGCCGAGGCCCGTTTCTAGCATCCCATATCGTTGCCAAGAATTCCTGATCAGACTTTGAAACGAGAAGAATCCAAGGCGCGTCACGTTTTGGCGGTCGATCTCGGGGGAACGAAATGTTCTGCTGCAACCGTCGACCGGAAGGGGCGCATTGCCTCCCGTCGAACTGTGCTCGTTGATCTCCGTTCCCGGTCGGGGCCGGTTCTGCAGATCGTTCAACTGGCGAAGGATCTCGCAGAGGGAAAGAGACCGAAAGATGTGTTTGTGGCCACATCTGTCGCGGTGCCGGGACTCGTACGTCCGGACGGAACGGTTTGGGCGCCCAACTTACCCGGATGGGAGCGCATGCCACTGACTAAACGCCTGCGGCAGGCGCTGGGAATTCCGGTGGTGGTCGAAAGCGATCGCAATGCGGCGGTGCTGGGAGAGTGTTGGCGCGGAGCAGCACGAGGCAAGTCCGATGCGATTGTACTAATGATCGGTACGGGAATTGGCGCGGGAATTCTGAGCGGTGGACGCATCATCCGGGGCGCGCATGAACTCTCCGGTTGCGCGGGGTGGTTGACTGTCACGCGGGAGGATGTGCCTGAGACGTCGCGAGCAGGAGAGTTGGAATCCCTGGTAGCAGGACCGGCCATCGCACGGGTTGCGCAGGGCCGTCTAAATAAAGGAGAGGCCAGCAGTCTGTCACAATTGGATCGGAGCAAAATCACCGCCCATGATGTTGCCGCCGCTGCCCGCCAAGGCGATCAGCTGGCGGTGGAGATATTCAATCAATCCGGCAGGTTTTTAGGATTTGGAATTGCGAATCTCGTCAGCGTCTTCGACCCGGAAATTATAGTGATCGGAGGCGGAATGGCAGCGGTGGCCGATCTTTATCTCGAGCCAGCGCGGAAGGCAATGTTCGAGCGCGCCCAGCCGCTCGCAGCGAAGAAAGTCAAACTTGCCGTGAGCAAACTCGCAGATGCGGTCAACCTGCTAGGTTGCGCACGTTTGGGATGGGAGTTGGCCAAGCCAGGTTTGTAGTATTAGCGGTTGTCGATGAAGGTCCCACCGTCGAACCAGAAAGTTTCGAACCAGGAAGTTCGGCGGGAAACAAAATACAAGGAGACATGATGAACCGGCGTTCGTTTGCTCAATCAGCAGGAGGTGCGGCGATATTTTCTGCTTTGGCAAGTTCGTCCGCATGGGCGCAACCAACCGAAGGCACGAAACCCGCCAAGATCATGGCAATTGCAGCCCATCCGGGCGACGGACTATTCACCATGGGTGCCGTCGTGGCACAGCAAATCGAGCGTGGAGGAGCTGGAGTCTTCCTGAGTCTTTCGATCGGGGAGAAGGGAGCCCCGAAAAATATTCCAGTGCAGCAGTATGGGGAGTTGCAACGGACGGCCACTCAGAATGCCTCACGTCTATTGGGGGCCGAATCTATCTTTCTTACTTATCCTGACGCCGAGATACCGTTCAACGATGAAAGTGCGCTGCAAGTGTGTGACAAGATCCGGGAACAGCAGCCAGATATCGTGGTAACCCACTGGAGTGGAAGCTGGCACAAGGACCATCAGAATTGTCATTTGATCGTCGGTGACGCGATCTTCTATGCAGGGTTGGAGACTCTTAGCCGTACCCGCCCCCCGCATTCGGTTTCGAGGCTCTTCTACGCCGATAACTGGGAAGACGCTACGAACTTTGTGCCAGACACGTATGTCAACATTGAGTCTGTCTACGCAAAGTGGCTGCAGGCGTGCGATTTTTATCCGATGTGGCGAGGCCAGACCGGTTTTTTCCGGTACAACGACTACTACAGCAGTCTTGCGGTGATGCGCGGATGTCTTTCCGGCTTTAAACAGGCAGTGGCGCTCATGTCGGATGCAAGCCAACGAACGCAGCGAATGCAGTCCCTCTGAAACAGGGGGATGAAGGTTTCATCGCGATGACCGGATTGCAGACGACCTCACACGCTCATGGCAACGGAGCCTCGGTGAATTCCAGTTCCCAATGGTCTGGCGCATCCAGGTGGCAATCGAAACCATAGAAGTGATTGTTGAAGACGTGCTGGAAAAGGCAGGCGCGCTGCCCTCGCAGAATTGGATCCCCGACGACCGGTTGAAAGTTACCGTCGGGGGAGTCGGCGAAGAAGACTTTGACCTGCCATTCTCCTTCGGGATTGTCGGTATAGCGGTGAGGGTAGATTTCCGTTGCAAGGTAGTAGATGCCTTTGTTCTTTTTTTCTCTCGGCGCTTTCTTCAAGTAAAGAAGCGTAGGAGCGGCGACGGTTTCCGCGGTCTGCATCAGGATTTTATCGGGCGCTTTGTCCAGGTCCTGCACGCGGGCTGCGTTTCTGCTGACGATCTCGAAGTGGTCTTTATCATTGCCGCGATAGAAAGTGAGATAAAAGCGGCCGGAGCGTGGATCGCGAAAGAGGTTCGGATTCTGGTTGCGCTGGTTGGGCACGGCGGCGACCAAAATCTTCTGCTGGGTCAGGTGAATCCCATCCTCGGAGGTTGCGAGGACGATATAGCTGCTGGGGGTGTCGTAGCCACGTGTGATGGCGTAGTAGAGCAGCTTGGGGTGCTTGCGATCGGCATTCTGCAGCACTGAGGGCCAGCGGGCATCGGTCCAGAGCGGATTCTTTTCGTATTTCGTCCAGTTCACGAGATCATTGCTGCGCGCGAGACCAATCCCAGCGCCTTCGTTCAGGCCGTACCATCCCCAGTAGTGAAAGCCGTCGCGGTTCAGTTCCAACACCGAAAGTGTATGAGGGTACTCTTTACCTTCCCACGCCTGAGCGTCGGGCAAAACGTGACGCGGGGCCGTGAGCTGCAGATAAGGAGTACCGGAATCCGCTGCTGAACTGGGCGCCTGAGCCCAGGTGCAGAGAACAGACAGCACAGACAATATGATTGCCGTAAGCAAACGAGAGTAAGGCATGAAGCCTCCGAATTCGGGTACTAGGTTGTGGGCGCGGGCACGGCCTTCTTCAGGTCGAGCGTCGCGTTCGTGATTAATGGTTTTGCCCAGAAGCCGACACTGAGGACACATCCGAACGTCAAATAAAGGAATGCGATGCCGATGCGAAGTCCGAAGTGGTCGCCGATGCGGCCGATGACGAGTGGGACGACGGCGCCCCCCATGATCCCCGTGCTAAGGATTCCCGCAAACGGACCGTGATGCTCGGCGACTGAATTCAATCCTAAAGAAACGAGGATGGGCCACATGACGGACGCGAAAAGGCCAATCATCGGAAATGCGATTAGGGATACGCGGGCTGGACCGAAGAGCGCGGTTGTCAGACACAGCAAAGCACAGATGCTCGTGCCGAGCAGAACCTTCCGGCTGTCGAAAAGCTTCAGCAAGCCCATCCCGATGAAGCATCCAGCGGTGAGCAATCCCCAGAACCAGGAGACGGCGGTTGCTCCCGTGGTGTGTGGATCGTAGCCGTGATAGACGGAGAGGAACTTCGATGTCCAGTCGGCGGTGCCCTGCTCCGATCCCACATAGGCGAAGACGCAAAAGAAAAATGCCCAGACCATGGGGCGCCGGAGGAGGTCGCCATACATCGACCACGATCCGGCAGACTCGTCGCTGGAGCGCTCAACGCGGGGGAAAACTGTGAAGTAAAGAACGAAGATCATCGCGACCGTAAATGCAGCGAAGATCCAGTACAAGGACGCCCACGGAAGATTGGGGGGAGTGTGGCGCGCCAACAGTGTGAGCAGCGGGTCGGAACTAGGTTTCCCAAGGTTCAGAACCAGATACGAGTACATGTACGGGCTCAGGAATGATGCAGAGCCGAAAATGAGCTGGGCGAAAGCCGAATTGAAAGCGAAGTGCTCCTCGCCTCCGGCAACTCTCAGCAGAGGGTTGATGGCGGTTTGCAGCGTCGCCATGCCGGAGCCCATGATGAAGAGCGAAACGACCGCGACTTGATAGGTCGGATGGAATGCAAAACTCAAGGATCCGATCGTCCCCGCGAGAAATGCTGCGATCATCACAGGCTTTTCGCCAAAGCGCTCGACCAGAAATCCCGCTGGAATGGACATGACGCCGTAAGCAATAAAGAATGAAAACGGCAGAAAGGCCGCGGCAGCGAGGCTGACCTGAAAGCTGCTGATGATATCGGGGACGATCGGTCCCAGGATGTTGGTCAACAAAGACATGACGAAGAATGTCAGGAAGACCAACGAAATCATGTAGCGGCTTCGGGCCATAGTTGGACTACTCCGTTGTGGTAATTTTTGCGGCTCGTTCGAACTTGCCGGCCTCGCGCCTGGCCAGCGCAGCGAGTGCGATCGTGATCATCTGTACAGGCAAAATCTCGAGAATCGGCCGCACGCTATCGACGTGAGCGGGTAAGCGGAACGGCTCCAGGAAGCAATTCTCTCCGATGACTTCTGCCCGGCCGCCGCTTTGCTGGATATCGGTCAGCAGGCGCAGGTTGAGATCGCGGGTCTTGTTGTCTCCGGAAAAGACCACCACAAACGTATCTGCGCTCAACATCTCGAACGGGCCATGGCGGAAGGCGGCGCTGCTCATGCCTTCAGCGTGAAAGTGGTCGGATTCCTTGACGATGAGAGCTCCGGTTCCGACGGCGGCCAGAGAATCGCCACGTCCGATGAAGAAAAGGTGCCGTATGCTGCGGAGCTGGTCGGCGAGCTTCTCGACGTGGTCTCTCCATCGTTCAAGGTATTCGGCTGCGGAAGGTGGCACGGTCTCCAGTTCGCGGCGGCTTTGTTTGGGATCGCGATGGCAAAGCATGTCGCCTAAGAACTTCAAGACCATCAAGGCGGTGACGTAGGTTTTGCAGGAGACCGAGAACTCGCTTCCAGCATGAGTGAAGAGCGCGGCGGTTGCATGCTCCACCAGCGGACTCTGTGGCGTGTTGGTCACGGCAATGACGGACGAGCGTTTGCGATTCACCTCAGCGAGACGAACCATCTCGGCGCTCTGGCCGGACTGCGAGACTGCAATGATCAGGGTTTTTGGATCGAAGAATCTTGACTTGTAATGGACTAATTCCGAGGTTTCCACCATCAAGGCGGTGAACCCGTGACTGATCAATTGCAGATTCAGAGGATGGAGCGCATGAAAAGAAGAGCCCATGCCGGTTAGGACAATGCGGTGGAACTTGCCTTCCGAAAGACGTTGAGACAGATCCAAGAGTGGTTTGGATGTATCAAGTCTCGCAAGCGTCGCGTCGAGGGCTCGCGGTTGGTCGAGAATGTCTTCGAGATACTTGCCTTCGATGATTCTGAGATCGGGTGTGGCGATATCAGGGTTCACCTTGAACTCCACAATTCTGAAATCGGTGATGCCAGACTCTGGCTGCGCCAATGAGATTTGCGTCCTCACCGAGCGATGCCAGGGTAAGTTCTGTTTTGTCGAAGGGGACTAACGAGCAGCTCTGGCGAATTACCTCTTTGATACGATCGAGAAACAGGGGCGCACTTTTCATGACGCTACCACCGAGCACGATGGCATCGGGGCAGAACATGGTCACGAGATTGGCTAGGCCGAGGCCGAGATAGTAGGCCTCACGGTCAGCGGCACGCTTGGCGAGGTCGTCGCCGGCTGCTGCCAACTCGCAGATGCGCTTGGCTGAGAGATCGCGACCGTGAGGATAGCCGGGCGGAGCTTGTTCGTTCATCCAGGCGGTCATGGCCGGACCGGCGGCGAGGGACTCCCAGCAGCCGCGGAAGCCGCAGACGCAAGCCGGACCGGATGGATCAACGAGATGGTGACCGATCTCGGGGTGGGAGTAATCGACCCCGCGATATAGATGACCATCGATGATGAAGCCAGTGCCGATGCCGGTTCCGATGGTGACGTACATGAGGCGAGTCTTGTTCTTCCCGGCGCCCCAGCTTGCCTCGCCGAGAGCAGCGGCATCGCCGTCATTTTCGAGCGCGACCTGGACGTGGAAGATTCTGGAAAGGTCCCGAACCAGGTTTTCGCCTTTCCAGTTGGGGAAGAAGTTGACGTCGCCGAATTCGCCGGTTCGCGGTAATACGGGGCCGGTTGAGCCGATGCCGATACCGGTAATTTTGGCATTGGCTTCGTGCGCGGTCGCGTCGAGCATTCTCTGAATGTTTCCCAACGCATTCGCATAACCAAGCTGCGGATCGGTCGCGCAGGCTCGGCGGGACAGCACTTTGCCAGAGTCGTTGACGATTCCGACTGCGATTTTCGTACCGCCTATATCAACCGCTGAGATCAAAAGACCTCCCTATGGATTGGCTCCATGCAGCTCACTATTTCCATTCGATTACGGCGCCTTCGTATGCGTCCAATTCGACCTTGAAGCTGGATTTAGACAATTCGAGTGTAGTTTTTCCTTGTGCGCCTATTTGCGAAACAGAATGCAGAGGCAGGGATGAACTCACAGTTACCGTGTACTTCTCTCCACTATGATTCGTCACAATCGCGTAGCCGTGTGACGCGCCGCTCAGGGATGCAACTTCCACGGACGGCTGATCGGTATAAAAGAGCGGTTTCTTGCCGGACTCTTCGCCGAAAGCGTGATACACCCGGTAGGTCAGCTCAGGCTTGTCAAAGACTGCGGGCGAATTTGCGAGATAAGTCTCGATGGGATACGCGCTCAATAGAGTCTTGCCGGAACCCAGCTTGTTTGCAACCAGAGCGGGATGGCCGTCTTGATCGACTGCGATTATGGTGCCGCCTTTGATTTCCAGAATGGATCCCCACGTGCGTGGGCCGGGATTTGGAACTGAATAGTGGAAGGTGTCACCAGGCTTGAGGTCGCCGAACTGCGCCACGACTTTAATCGTGACATCGTCTTTCGGATTGGCATCGACCATGCGGGCGCCGAATAGGGATTCCATCTCAGGGATCGCGGCGTCAGCAGCAACGGAGGCGTACAGCGCTCCACCTTGTGAGACGTACTGCTTGGCTTTTTGCCAGAAGTCCGAATGCACGTGGACCAGAAAACTATCAGTGCTGGTCAGAGGAGAGGGCATCAGAGTCAGCGGACGCTTTTGCCAATCGTCATACTCACGCGGGAAGTCGGCTTTCAGTCCAGCACGGCGCGCCAGAATGAAAGACGAAAGCCACGAACCGGTGATCCAGTTATTTTCTTCGGTGAAAGTCGGCTGCGACTGGCCGGAGACGTTGGCTCCCTCGAACGTGGAGGTATACGGAACGATCTCGGGTCCGGTCAAACCGAAGTGGGAGAAATCTCCATGCGGCTTGGACCATTCGTAAGGAACAATGATGCCCGCTTCGGCTGTGGCCGGTTCGATGCCGGTGAGATCAAGCTGGGCAACAGTTTTTTCGAACTCTTCAAACATCACCGCTGAAGGACGGTCTTTGCCGTCCCAGGTGGTGAGGCCGAATTGTGTTTCATGAGGAGAGCGCAGATACGGGACCTTGTGCCACTGCTCTGGCGCGGCATCGGTGTAGCACCAGATGAGGAAGCCGTTGGCGCCGGCGCCAAGTCCCGAGTAAAGGCTGGCACGCAGAAATTTCGCAATTTCTTCCGGATCGTACTGCGCCGAGGACGCGCCGATCTCCTGAATCATCACGGGGTGTCCCGCGCTGCCGGTGAGAGCAGTTTCGAAGGCAGATCCATAGGTCCCGCGCTCGGAGAGCATGGCATCGGGAAATAGTTTCGGCGAGTAGATCGAGTAAGGATGAACGCTGAAGAAGTCTACTTCTTCGCGAAGATTGTCGGGACGAAACGGCCCGCGGCCGACATCCTCCATGCTAGTGCCGACTACGATGGGATGAAGCTTGTCATAACGGCGCATCGACCATGAGAGCAGGCGCGTCCAGTTAATCGCCATCGCGTCGGTGGTTTCAGGAGCAATCCAGAATGGAGGTTCGTCGGTAAGATCCCATCCGAGGATGGCTGGTTCGTTGGCATAACGGCGAGCCAGTTCGGCCACGTGGTCGGTCTCGATGCGAAGCATGTCGGGATCGGAATGCGGGTGACGGCCTTGCCGGTAGGGCACATCCCAAAAGGCTTCGCCAACCTCGCCGCCGATCAGCAGTTCTGGATGCAGGTAGATGTGATAGCGGTGCGCAAGCGTAATAAGAAAGTCGATGGCGCGAAACGCCTCCGGATTGTAATCGCCCGGACGCGGCTCGATCCACGCCCACACGAAATCGAGGCGGATGGCGTTGAAGCCTAACTCGTGCATGCGCGCAAAGTCGGCTTCAATAGCTTTTGGATCCCACTGAGTCGGCCATTGCATAGCCGCCTTTGCCGGAACCCAGTTCGCACCTACAGGAATAAATCGATGGCCGTTGTGAGAAAAGTAATTTCCGTCCAGTTGGACCGCAGGCAGCCGTGACTGGTCAGTGTTCGCCTGCGCCGTGTGTTGCGCGTGTACAGCTGAAAAGCATGAACAGAGAATGGCAAAGAGCGCCACCAGAACTCGGGCGCTTCGAGCAGTTTTGACTTGCATGATCATGATCCTCGCACATTCACCGATCCGACTAGAAAGACAGTTTCAGAGCCAACTGCAACTCCCGCGAAGCGTGCACTGTGCTGGTGATGGAGCCGGAAAGGCTGGGAGTTCCGGGCGAGCCGGCTTGGTCTACCGCGGCATAGGGCAAGGCAAATTCCGGAGTGTTGAAAAGATTGAAAGCCTCCGCGCGGAATTGCATTTTCACGTGTTCGGTCAAGTTCAGGTTCTTGAACAGGGAAGCATCGACATTGTAGATCGCGGGCCCGCGCAGTGATCCACGCCGAGCGTCGCCATATTCGCGCGCAAATATTTGCCCCGGAGCCAGGGACGGAAGCGCAAATGCTGCCGGGTTATACCAACACTGAATCGTCTGCTTGTTGGAAGGACATCCTTCGCTGACCGCATTCGAGAAGTCGTAAGGGTTACCGATCCGATCGGGTCTGGGAGCGCCCGAATCAGTGTTGGTGTAATCCTGGGAGAGCAGAGGAGTGAACGCCTCGCCAGAATGCATCGAGATGATTCCGTTCAACTGCCACCCTTCTGTCAACCAGTGGATGGGGCCGTCGCTATTCCAAATTCTTTGTTTGGGGCCGATGGGCAACTGATACGACCAGGCAGAAGACAACTGATGACGATAATCGGGAGCATTGTTTCCGCGCTCGGCGGCAAGGTTATGTGTGTTCTGTGGCTCCAGATATTCGTCTTCCTCGGTTTGTCCAATGCTGTGCTGCCAGGTATAAGAGTTCAGCATGCTCCAGTTGCCGGAGAATCTCTTCTCCAGTTTGACCTGCAAGCCGTGCGAGACGGACCAAGCGCCGTTATCGAGAGTACGGATTTCTCCGATATTGGGGACTGTATTGAAGTAGAGGCGGCCGAAGTTCGTGGGTGCGCCGGTCAAGCAAGAAGGATCTGTAGCTGTGGGACAGGATTCGAAATTGGTATCCAGAGGCTGCGTGGGCTGATTGCGATTACTGAGAAATGAGAGCTTCACACCACGCGTTCCCACATAAGCGACCTGCAGAGCCATGCTCTTGCTGAGGGCGCGCTCGACGTTCAAATTCCATTCCTCAATGTAGGTTGTGCGGTTATTGAATAGCGAGGCGCTGGCTCGGCCCGCAGGATTCGAAACGGTGGAATAGACGGGCGTGGGATAGCCGGTAGAGATTCGCAAGTTCGGCGTTGCATTCGCCGCAGGGTTGTAGTTCTGGCTGAAGATCAATCCAGTGGGATTGTAGGCCAATTCGGCGTCATTCTGGTCGGCCTGAACATCGTAGAAAATGCCGAAGCCGCCACGAAACACGGTTTTCTCGTTCCATGGAGTCCAGGCAAATCCGAGTCGGGGCGCAAAGTTGTTGCGATCGGTCTTCACATTGCCCGAGCGGCTGACACCCGGCATCTTCGGTGAAACAAATTCACCAGTGGCGAAGTCGAAGTTGGCGAGCCGGTTGTATTGCTCAACCGGTGGAGTGAAGAGGTCGTAGCGCACTCCCAGGTTCAACGTGAGTTTGTCATTTACACGGAAATCATCCATGGCATAAGAACTGAACTCGGTCCAGCGCATCCCGAACGATCCTTTTTGGCCATCGCGGTAGGCTGATCCTGGATATCCCATCAGGAAGCTCGCCAAGGCGCTCCCGCCTGTATCCGTCGTCAGATCCGAAGTGAACAGTTCATCGAAAGTCATATCGCCGCGCGCATTTTGCGTCTGGAAAAATCCATGAAGCCGGCGGCGCAGGTCCGCGCCAAACTTGAACGAATGACGCCCGCGAACATAGGTGAAGGCGTCCATGTATTGATAGTTATTCTCGTTCAAAAACTCGGGAAACCAATCGGTGGTTCCGATTGGGCTGAGATTCGAGAACTGGATGAACGGCAATCCTCCTGTGGCCGTGGCATTGTTCGGATTGAAGATGTTGGGAATTCCGTATTGCGAAGAAAGATCTTGGCCAGCAAAATTCTGTACCGCATTCACCACGTAGCGGGAATAGCCGATCTTGAATTCGTTGATCTTATTCGCCGCGAAGGTGTGAACGTCACTAATCCCGGCCGATCTGGCCAGGTTCTTGATATGGCCCGTGAACGTTCCTCCGCCGGCATATCCGGGAAATGGATCTGGAGCAAGCGCATCCACGTTATTGAAGCTGAAGGTGAGCGAAAGACTGTTTTTGCTGGTGAGTTGATGATCGCCGCGAACATCAAACGAGTCCTGATCATTCCTGTTTCCCGGATTCGATAGATAGTTGCCGGCTGAGTTCGACACGTTAGGATGTGGGAAGAGAGTTACCAGCTTCAACGCAGAGGGATCCAGACAAGCGGCGTCCGTTGCGGACGAACAAGCCGGGATGATGTTACCCGGGATCGGCTTTCGCAGAGTGATCGGCGTTCCGTCACCGCAGGTGTACGAGTAATTTGAAAACGGGTCGAAGATGGTTCCGGGATCGAATGCTGGACCGGAGCCATCGGCGCACGGATGGAAGTACGTCGTCGGGTCGCCCGTCAACAAGTCGCTGAAATTCCCGCCCACCTCCGACGATGAGGGGACGATCGAAATGAATGTTTGCGCCTGGCGAATGCGCGTTCCCTGATAGTCCACGAAGAAGAAAGTCTTGTCTTTCCGGATCGGGCCGCCCAGCGTTCCTCCAAATTGATTCTGCTTGAAAGGGGCGATTGGCTGGTTGGGGCTGTCGAAATAGTTTTTTGCGTCGAATGCGGAGTTGCGAAGAAATTCGAAAATGCTGCCGTGAAACTGGTTCCCACCAGATTTCAGCACTACGTTCACCACGGCTCCGCCCCTGCCGATATCAGCCCCGAAGTTGTTGGTTTGAACTTTGAATTCCTGAATTGCATCTATCGAAGGCTGGATTACTTCGATCCCAATCTGCTGCTCATTGTTGTCGAAACCATTGAGCAGGAAATTGTTATTCGTGGCGGTGAGGCCGTTCACCTGGATGGCCGCATTGCCACGCTGGTCTTCAGGAATTCCGCCCTGTTGCACGGTGTAGCCCGCGGTTGGACCCTGGTTCACGCCGGGGGATAGATAAGCCAGCTGCACGAAGTCGCGTCCATCGAGCGGCAGATCATTGACTCGGGCCTGCTCGATCACCTGTCCGATCGAAGAAGTTTCGGATTCGACCAGAGGCTCCGCCACGGTGACCACGATCTCTTCATTGACTGTGCCCAAGGCCAGGGTGAAATCGACGCGGACGACCTGGTTGACGTCAAGCTTGAACTCGGTCTGCTTCGCTTTCTTAAATCCTGCGCGCTCGACCGAAACGATGTAGTTGCCGGATTTCAGCTCAGTGACCACGTATTCGCCATTGCTGTTCGTGGTGGTCCGCTTTTCGACGTTGGTCTGGACCTGGATCACCGTCACTGATGCATTGGCCACGACGGCTCCAGCGGGGTCCTTCACGGTTCCCACGATCTTTCCGGTTTCCACTTGGGCGCGGAGTTCAGGCGAGGAAAAAATCGTGAGTAAAGCAAGCAAGCATGCGATCCGGCAGAGAGCGAAATGATGATTGTTGCGGCGAACCGGTGTGGCGATCATGGGAGGCCTCCCGCTCATTCGCGGAAGTTAAAGCTCATATGCATATATGATGTCAAGCAAAATGAAAGTCTGAGCCTCTATGGCGTTGTGGAGGCTAGGTTAGAAGTCATTTGTTTACATGGAAATACATGAATCTATTTTTACGAGTGATTGGCCGTAGAATAAATATTGATCGACAACATATTACCATTGTATGCTATGTGTATATGTAAGGAGATTTTCAGTGCCGTCAACCACTTCCGAACCGCAAGCAATCGATATTGCAAATCTTGGTCTTGCTCTCGACTCTGGCAGCTATGTGCCGTATTACATGCAGATCGTGGATCAGGTACGCGAGCTCATCAAGAAGCACAAGCTCAATCAGGGGCAGACATTTTGTTCGGAAGGTGAGATGGCCGAGGCTCTCGGCATCAGCAAAATGCCAGTGCGCCAGGCATTTCAGAAGTTGCGGTCCGAGGGACTTCTCATCATCGCGAAAGGGAAGCGACCGGTCGTAGGCTCTGGACGCGTCCCATGGAATTTTCAGCAGCTTCGTGGTTTTAGCGAAGAGATGCGCCGTCGTGGCCTTGTTCCCTCGGCACGTTTGCTCAGCTTGAGTTTGGAAGATCCAGATCTGGAAGTTGCGCAGGCGCTAAAACTCAGTCCGGGTGAAAAGGCGTATGAGGCGCGTCGCCTGCGTTTCATCAATGGGGAGCCGGTTGCAGTGGTCACCAGCTTTCTTCCCGCCAGGATCTTCGGCGGCATAGAAAAGCAAGATTTGGAGAATCAATCGCTGTACGCAATTTTTGAGCGTGTTTACAAACGTAGGCTGCAATGGGCTGAGGAGATCATCGGAGCCATGATTGCCGGTGCGGACGAAGCCGAAGTGTTAGAGACCTCTCCGGGAAGCGCTCTTCTCGTCATTCGCGAGACAACGTACGACCTTCAAAGTGTTGCCATTGAATATAGCCTGTCATTATTGCGGGCCGACCGTTACACCGCCTCTGTAATTTCTGTGCGAAAAGCTGAAACTCACCCTTCCCGCTGACGCGGGCACTCCTACCCGCTCTTCCTGTGGAAAACCTTGCAGTCTTTCGGGTGTTTCGCGTGATCCTGGTCACTGCACGCAAAGTTGCATTCGATAAGCTGGCTTGACTCGTCGGTCTCAGGCGGCGAGAGGACGCAGAGTGGTGCGCGGTGCAGGAGCAGTGTGTCGGACGAGGCTTTAGGTCTTGGCGTGGACGATAGCACTCGAATGCTGTAATCCCCAGTCTGCGGAAAGAGAAGGTGATCCTATGAGTCTCAGTCAGCTAGCTCGGTCCATCAAGGAGTCGGCAACTCTGAAGCTGAATGAAACGGCTGCACTGCTTCGCGATAAAGGCGAACCGGTGATCCATTTAGGAGGCGGCGAGCCGAAGAGCAAGTGCCCGGTGGATGCGGTGATCAACTGCGCGGCGTTGCTGAACACGGGAGAAATCCGCTACACCGCGCCTGACGGAATTCCGGCGCTGAAGAAGGCAATCATCCGCTACACGGAAGAGCATTACAAGAAGCTGGTGTCGGCGAACAACGTGATCGCCTCGGGCGGCGCGAAGCAGGCCTTGATGGTGCTGCTGCATGCCATCCTCGACCCCAAGGAAGAAGTGATTTTTCCAGCGCCCTATTGGGTGAGCTATCCGGAGATGGTGAAGTTGGCGGGCGGCGTGCCTGTGCCGGTGACTGCAGAAGATGGGACCTTCTTTCCGACCGTCAAAGAGATTGTGAGCGTGGTGAGCTCGTACACGAAGGCCATCATTTTGAATAGCCCGAATAATCCTTCGGGTGCGATGTACTCGAAAGACTTCGTCGGAGAGATGGTCGAGTACTGCGAGAAAAAAGGCATCTATCTGATCATGGACGACATTTACAACCGGCTGGTCTTCGACGGCAAGAGCGCTCCGATCTGCTACGAGTCGGCAAAGCTGCCGCTCGAAGAATCGAAGCTGGTTGTGATTAATGGCGTATCGAAAATGTATGCGATGACGGGATTCCGCATCGGCTGGGCCATTGCGAGTAAGCCGCTGATCGAGGCAATGGCGACGATCCAGTCGCAGCAGACGTCGGGGCCTTCGGCACCGGCTCAGTGGGCCGCGGTGGGCGCACTCAACGGAGTGCAGTCACAAGTAAACAGCCTGAAGGTCACGCTGGAGAACAATCGCAACGTCATGATGGATCGCCTGCGGGCCTTCGATGGGGTGAAGGTCTACCAGCCGGAGGGCACATTCTATTGTTTCCCCGACTTCAGTGCATATATGAAGGATTCGCAAAAGCTGGCGAATTTCCTTCTCGATAAAGTTCGGGTGGTGACGGTGCCGGGCAAGGAATTTGGATTTGAGGGACACCTGCGAATCAGCTACTGCGGGACGATCCGCGCCATCACGGAAGGGTTGGACCGTATCAAGTGGGCGCTGGATACGAATTCGGCGAACGAACTCTATCTTGGCGACCGGAAACTGGTGAGGGAGTGGGTATGAACATCTACCTCGACGTTCAATCGCCCGCGGTGAAGGAGGCTGGGACGCTGGCCTCGAGCTATGGTCTGCAGAATCACGGACTGACGAATCTGCGGCGCGTCTACTGGAATCTGCCCACGCCTGCGCTTTACGAGGAGAGCATCTTCCGGTCGGAGGCGAGTTTGTCGCACCTCGGCCCGCTGGTGGTTTCGACTGGAAAACATACGGCTCGCGCCGCGGCAGACAAGTTTGTGGTGCGGGACCACTCCACCGAAGAAAAGATATGGTGGGGGCAGTACAACCGTCCGTTCACCGGGGAGAGCTTCAGCGCGCTGCTGGCGCGGTTGCAGGGTTATCTGCAGGGCCGGGATGTGTTCGTGCAGGACCGCTTCGCCGGCGCCGATCCGGAGCACAGCCTGCCGGTCCGCATCATTACGCAGCAGGCTTGGCATAGCCTTTTTGCCCGAACGATGTTTCTGAAAATCCGCGGTCAGGATGCGCTACAGCGCCACATTCCGGAGTTTACGGTGATTGCGGCGCCTGGATTTCAGGCTTCGCCGATGGTGGATGCCACACGCACGGAAACATTCATCATCATCAATTTTCGCGAGCGGCTGGCGATCATTGGAGGCACAAGCTATGCGGGCGAGATCAAGAAGACAATCTTCACCGTGTTGAATTTTCTTTTGCCCCTGCAGGGTATTTTGTCGATGCACTGCTCGGCCAATGTGGGAGCGGGCGGCGACGTCGCTATTTTCTTCGGACTTTCCGGGACCGGGAAGACCACGCTATCGGCTGATCCGAAACGCCGCTTGATCGGAGATGACGAACACGGCTGGAGTGACAACGGTGTGTTCAATTTCGAAGACGGCTGCTATGCGAAGGTGATTCGTCTTTCGGAAGAGGCTGAGCCGCAGATCTATGGCTGCACGCGGAGATTTGGGACGGTATTGGAAAACGTTACATTCGATGCAGTCTCGCGACGCCTTGATCTTAATGACTACTCTGTGACGGAAAATACGCGGGCAGCGTATCCGCTGGAATACATAGAGAATTACATGCCGGAGAAGCGCGCCGGACATCCCAAGAATGTCATTTTTCTCACTTGTGATGCGTCGGGCGTGATGCCGCCGATCTCGCGGCTGAGTCCTGATCAGGCGATCTACCATTTCATCTCTGGCTACACCAGTAAGATTGCCGGAACCGAAATTGGGCTTGGGGTCGAACCGGAGATGACGTTCAGCACCTGTTTTGGCGGTCCGTTCATGGTCCATCACCCTCTGGCCTATGCCGAGTTGCTGAAGAAGAAGATTCTGAAGCACAGCGCACAGGTGTGGCTGGTCAACACAGGCTGGACCGGCGGTTCGTTTGGCATCGGCAAGCGCATCAGTATTCATCACACGCGCGCCTTGCTGAATGCTGCGCTCAGCGGGTGTCTGCTGAAAGTGGAATATAAAAAGGATCCGGTATTCGGATTCGACGTGCCGGTGCAGTGCGAGGGTGTGCCGTCTCAGATTCTGGATCCAGCAAACACGTGGCCCAGCCGGGAGGAATATTTCCGCAAGTACGATGCGCTGGCAGCGCGCTTCATCGAGAACTTCAAGTTGATGATGGCGGAATGTCCCGAGCACATATTGGAAGCTGGCCCGAAGCGCCTGACCACCGCAGCGGTGCGCTAGGGCAGACTTCTTTTTCGCGTGAGCGCCTTCAGCGGCTAAAGTAGCGATCCATATCGCTAAGCCCGCGGCGCTCGGAAGAGGCGTGCCTTTCGAATCTGTTCTGAGTTCGGAGCAGCCTCGCTAGTGCCGTCCAAAGTTCAAGCCTGTCAGGCTCGACACCTTCTCCGCATCTACGCCCTTACTTGCCACGAGCACGTGAAAGCTCTCACCCATTCCAGCCGGAGTTACAAGGTGTTTGAGTTGCAGCGCGACCTTCGCCCGCTCCTGCGGCAGTCGGCATTCCTCAAACGCATCTGCAAACTGATTGGCTTCGCCAATGCCCATCAGAAATTGCGATTGCGTGATCAACTCGTGGGCGCTGAAGCCACGCTGTTCGGCTACCGCGGCAAGAGCCGTGAAGTTCACATCAGCCGTGATGTCCTGCTCGCCTGGCGCTTCGTAGGGATTCGTGCTTACTGAATGCTGCCTGATCGCCTTCACTGTTCCACGATGCCGCCCTGCCAACTGCTCCTCGCGCGTGAATCCATAGTCCACGGCAATGACAAACCCGCGTTCGATATCGCACGCAGATGACATTTCACGCTGCGCCAGGAGCGGCACCTCGAGACGCTCTCCGTCTTCCGGATGAACCGAATAACGATCGAGGAATTCCAGTTCCTGTGCAGAAGGCGGAGCCCATGTCTCCACCGATCTCCCTTCGCGACAGTCAATGCGAAGGGATCCCCTGCGACTCAAAATCTCAACGGGAATCGCATCGAAAAACTCATTGGCAAACACGATCGTTGGGACGTACCGGGCCGAAAGATTTTCGGTGTTTTCCTTGGAGGTCTCGAAAGTGGCCTTACCCGCCTCCAGTTGCCTCTTTAATGTTTCCGAAATCCGCTCGCGTAACGCTGGCGATTGCTCGATCAGTTCGTATCGTATCGCCCGGAAGAACTCAGGAAACTTCTTCTCCGACCAGTCCATTACATCTTGTGCGAAAAGCCCGCGCCCGGGACCAAATTCTCGAATCACAATATGCGAAGGCGAGCCGAGCGCACGCCACATCTCTTCGAACTGTCGCGCCAGCAAACGTCCGAACACCGCATGCACGTCGCTCGAAGTGTAGAAGTCGCCGGCCTTGCCGAATTGCGCCGCGTTCCGGGAGTAGTAGCCGAACTCAGAATCGTAAAGGCAAAGCTGCATGTACCGCGAAAATGGAATCGGCCCGCGTTTCCCGATCTCCTCTTCAATTTTCTGCCGCAGTCCGCTCACAATCCCTTCTTCTGTCGATCGGCCCGATCCTGCGGCGTGCGGATGAACATCTCGACAAAATAGTCATGCAGAGCGTCGTAAAGCTGGCGCTGAAAACTCCATTCGAATTGCGGATCGTCGAGATCCCGCGGATGCAAGTCGAAGTAATAAGTGTGGACCGGAATGCTCTCATCCTTGAACTTGATGATGACCTCAACTCCGTCGCCTTTCGCGCGCGCGGAGAACGTTAGCAATGGATGCTCGTACAGCCGCAACTGTGCCAACACGCGATCGAGGCGGGCCTGCGAGATTTCTGGCATCGAGGGATTGTAGAACATAGCAGTTCACTGACCACAAGGAGAGGATCGGATCCAGAAGAAGCGCGTCTGCCGGCGTCAATCATGCCCCCACGCCTCCGGGGAGGAGCGTGGGGGCACCCGGGTAACGTTCAGGCGAGGGGTCTCAATCCCGCCTAACCATCTGATCAGAGATACGCAGCCGGGTTCGGTAAAGTTCCCCGCTGGCATGTAGTGACTTAGACCCTGAGAGGTAGAAAAAGGTTAGCGAATCCAAATGGTGACGGCGACTAGCGTCGGGAATTGAAGTCCTGCTGCCGGTGGCCGATAGCAAACAGTTACTTTCAACTCTCGGGAGGTATTGTTTCGTGCAGAATCACGCAGCATTTGGGGGCAATTCTCCCTCCGAAGTATCGGCCAGCGCATTTGCTGAGGCCGCAGAATTCTCGATCGACGTCGGCCGGCGCCTCGTGATGGTCCGGTTCGGACCGAAGGTTACGATCCGGACAATCAAGGACTATGCCATGCGCCTCCGCGCTCATCCTTATTTTGAAGCCGCGTTTGCAGAAATCACCGATTTGCGCGAAGTGGAGGATCTCGATCTGCAGGCAAACGATTTCCTGAAACTTGCCGACGAGATCGATCCGTTTTCGTTAGAAGCGAGGCGCGCCTTCGTGGTGCGCACAGCGGTGCAGAATCATGCGGCGCGCATGCACAAAATGCTGCGCAGCAAGCGAACCATCGAGATATTCCCCAATCTGGAAGAAGCCGAACGGTGGCTCGGATTCCAGTTGCAGTGAAATCAGAACTTGCCCTTGCAGTCCTAATCAGTTTTACTGACTGCTTCTTTCCTTCGGCCGTTCGTAAGCTTTCTGCAGATATTTTCGGGCTTCTTCGAGCGCGCCGAACGTATTGTCGTTGGTCTGCAGTGCCTGACGATACTGTCCTACTGCACGTTCGCGCTGCCCGGTGATGTCGAAGATCTTTCCCAACTGGATACGGCTCCAGACCTCCGTCCATCGCGGCTCGCCATCACCATCAATCGCGGCACGATAGGCGTTGGCCGAAGACTGGTAATTCCTTTGCAGGAAGAAAATTTCCGCAATCCGGTAATGGGCCAGCGAGCTGTTCTTGTTCAGGTCAAGCGCTTTGTTGAACTCCGTCAGCGCGCCCGACAAATCGCCTTGTTGCTGCAATGCTTGTCCGCGCAGAATCGAAGCCCGCAGCTTTACATCGCTTGAGTTCGTCAGGACATGATGGTCGGGATCGATCGAGATTTTCCTCGGACGTCCGAAGGTCTCGATGGTGAAAGGTGAATTCGTTCCTACGACATCAATTCTCTTGTTCTCGGTCTTGCCATCGGTCTCGATTCTTATGTCGACCGGCATGCGGAAAAGATCAAGGTCTTGCGAGATTTCTCCAGTAACGCGGAATCCCGGTGTCTTCTCTTCTTTCGGATTCTGCGCGACCGCAGCCCCGCCCAGCCGGTACGTCGTGTACTTCAACTTGAACTCTGGTGCGCCGGTCGAGTCGAGCCACTGCGAGAAGAACCACGTGAGCTGGTCACCATAATTCTTTTCCGCAATCGCGCGAAAATCGTCGGTCGTGGCCGACTTGCCTGCGAACTGGGTGGCAAACTCGCGCATCGTCTTGTTGAACTTGTCCTCGCCCAGCACCCAGCGCAGCATATGCAGGATCATCGCCCCTTTATCGGTGGTCAGCGACTGAAATTCAGTAGAGAAGGTGTCGAGTTTGGCAGCAGTGGAGAGCGGTACGGTGTCGTACGCCAGAGCGCCGACCGACATATCCTTCACTGCCTCTTCCAGTCCTGCAGCCCCGGCTGCGTTTTCTACATACATCGCTTCTGAATAGCGCGCGAAGCCGTCACACAGCCACCAGTCATCTTTGGTTGCCGGGCTGACGGACACTCCCCACCATTGGTGCGCGATACCATCGGCCAGCAAGCGATAGTTTGTTTTCTCTGTGATGGATGGACCTGCGATGCCAACAAGTTCAGGAGCCCATGTATACGGCAGCGTATCACCCGGTAGTTCCACGAGGTTTAGTTTCTGCGAGGGTGGAAGCCCGAACAACGTGATGTAGTACGTAAATTCCTGAACCGCGGTCGTTGTATAAGCTGGAGCGACGCTCTGGTGTGTCGGTTTGAAGTAAACGTGCAGATCCATGCCCGCTTCGTCACTCTTGTACTCCTGGAAGATGCCGGCGACGATGGTTCCTGGGAAACTTGGCTTATCCGACACGAATGTGAAGGTCTTGGTCGGCAGAACACTGCTGGTGGCTTTTTTGGGCGGAGCCACGTTCGAAACAGTCTCTTTGCCGCTGCCAATGACGAGCATATGGGCGGGCACTGTAATGCTGATGGTTGAGGTGAAGCGGTTGAGCCCGTACCCATTGAGCGGGAACCAGCGGCCAGCGTAGAGAAGATAGCTCGTGTCGTCGCCAATATAGGCCAGGCTGAGCCCGGGGACGGGGCTGTTGTCGGCACTCTCAAGCTGTCCTTCGTATTCGAAGGTCAGCGTCATCGAACTATCTTTGGACAAACCGTTCGGCAGGGGGACTCGGACGGTCGAATCCTGCGTGACGCGTTCCGCCGACAACAGCTGATTCTTCTCGTCAACGACCTTGGTGACCCGCAGGTCGTTGTGCAGTTCGAAGACGGCCACGCTTAAGTCCTGCATCGCCGTGAACTTAACTTTAGCCTTGGCGCTGATCTGATGAAGATGCGGTTGAAGGGTCGCTTCGATCTGGTAGTCGTCGACGCGCAGCCTTGTTTTTTCGGCGGCTCTAGCCGGCCGGGCTAAGACTACTAGCAATAGAGTCAGAGAAATCGTGAGGACGCCAAGCCCGCGCCGCAGGTCGATCTGCATTCAGGAGGATCTCCGGGAAATGATAACCCATTTCCTATGATGAAGATTCTGACGCAAAAGATGCTGGGAGCACAAGGCTTACGGCAAAACAGAATGCTGTGGCCCTGCTATACGGGTCAATACACCCGCCCGGCCTCCTTTTGGGACTACTCATTGCAGCCGGGCGATCTAATGTGCCCTGAAGGGGACTTCTCGAGTCTTGAGGAACGACAGAACGATTGCTGCAGCTCTGTCGGCGGCGTGTTGGGCCGGAATTGTTTCTTGGTTGGATTCCGAGCCGCGCAGCCTGGCTCTCACACGCGCCAATCCTCCGACCACGCGCTCGCGCTCTGGACCGTCAGCCAGGATTGGCTGAAGAGTGCGAACCACGTTCTCCGCGGTGAAATCGTACTGCACCAGCTCAGTCACAACCGTTTCATCCGCAATCAGGTTTACCATGGCGAACCGCGAAACCTTGACTCGCGGTTTTCCCAAAAGATAAGTCAAAGGGGAAACTCGGTAGACCATGACGAATGGCGTATTCATCATCGCAGCCTCGACGGTGGCCGTACCGCTGGCGATGATGCCAACGCGGGAGTGAAAGAGCGCCGGCAACGCCTCGGAAACGAGCGCGATCTTTGCCTGGCTAACCAGATGTTGGCCGATCAGGCTCTGCAGAAATTCACGATCCAGTGTCGGAGCCACGGGCAAGATGTACTGGTAATCCTCCCCGAGCAAAGCCACCGACTCCAGAATGGTCAGGAGGTTCATGCGAACTTCTTTCACGCGGCTGCCCGGCATGAGGGTGATCCACGGCTTTGCCGGATCCAGGTTGAATTCTGCCGCGTACTCCTTTCGCTTGATCGTCGGCAGGGGCAGCTCTGCCAAGGGATGTCCCACGAATGTCGCATCCACGCCGCGGTCCCGATAGAACTTCTCTTCGAACGGAAAGATGACCAGCGCCTTATCGATATAATCGCGCAGCAGACGCACGCGTCCCTGCCGCCAGGCCCAGAACTGGGGCGCCACATAATAGACCGTCGGAATTCCACGCTTTTTCATCTGCCGTGCGACACGCCAGTTGAAAGCCGGGGAATCGATCACGATGGCGAGATCAGGCTTGCGCCGGTCGGCTTCGCGGATCAGGAGTTTATAGCAGCCCAGAATTTTCGGCAGATGGCTGAAGATTTCGGTAATGCCGACGACGGCGAGGTCTTTGGTGTCGACCACGGTGTCGCATCCGGCGGCTCGCATGCGCTCGCCGCCGACGCCGAAAAAAGAGAGGCGTTCGGTTTGTGTGTGGACAGCCGCCATCGGCTGTCCAGCGGAGCAAGGCTCCGCGCGGTTCGTGCCGGCAGCAGCAGCCGAGCTGCGCTCGGCCGGACAGCCGGGGGCGGCTGTCCCCACATTTTTTGTGGTGGCGGCTCGCCGCAACGCTTCGATAAGTTGCGCGCCGTACATTTCGCCGGACGCCTCCCCGGCGGAGATCAGGATTCGCACGCTGCCATTGTAATCGCGCCTGTTTTTCGTGGCGGTTGAACGAAACCCCGAATGCGCGCCGACCGCCCAAGAATGCTTTAGTCGTCCGCACTCACCGTCGACTCCGGCACGCGTGAACTGCCCATCGCAATTTCCTGATCCTTGTACTGCAATTGATAGAGTTTGTAGTAAATGCCCCGATTCGCGAGCAGTTCCTGGTGTGTGCCCATTTCGCGGACCTGTCCCTTGTGCATCACGATGATCTTGTCGGCGCGCTGAATGGTTGACAGCCGATGCGCGATGATCAGGGAAGTGCGTCCTTCGACCATGCGGCTGAGCGCGTCGCGCACCTTGAACTCGGTCTCGGTATCGACACTCGAGGTCGCCTCGTCAAGGATCAAAATTTTCGGCTCGTGTGCCAGCGCGCGGGCGAAGGAGATAAGCTGCTTCTGACCGGTCGAAAGCGTCGATCCGCGCTCCCGGACTTCTTCGTCGAATCCCTTCGGCAAAGCACGGATGAACTCCCCAAGGTTGACATCTTCTACCGCCTGCTGCACGTGCGCATCTTGAATCCGCTCGGTGCCGAGGCGGATGTTGCCGCCAATCGTGCCGGTGAACAGGAACGGATCCTGTAGGACCACTCCGAATCGGCTGCGCAAATCGGCAAGATCCATCTCCCGGACATCCACGCCATCGATGCGGACCGCGCCTTTCTGAACATCATAGAAACGCATCAGCAGCGAGATCAGCGTCGTCTTGCCCGCGCCAGTGTGGCCGACGACCGCTACCGTTTCTCCGGGCTCGATGGCGAAGTTGACATCACGCAAGACCCAGTCGGGAGTTTTGTCGGCTACCGCAGCATTGCCATTGGCCCGGGTGGCTGCCGAGCTTCGCTCGGCCGGACGGCCGGGGGTTGTCCCCACATGGTGCTTGCCATCCCCAGCCGGAACGCCGTTTTCCGAAATCTCCCGGTACGCGAACCACACGTGATCGAATTCGATCCGGCCCGGCCCTTCGGGTGTCTTCGTCACCGCGGGCGAAACCACTTCCACCGGAGTATCAAGCAGCTTGAAAATGCGCTCGCTGGCGGCCATCGCCGATTGCAGGATGTTGTACTTCTCGCTGAAATCCATGATCGGACGGAAGAAGCGCATGGCGTACTGCGTGAAGGCGATCAGAACGCCGAGAGAAGCCGCCGTTGCAACCAAATGGAACGAGATCAGCGAATGCGGATTCAGCGAGATGCTCACGCTGCGCGATACGATGCCGCGAATCACATCCTGCCCGCCCCACCAGATCACGGAGGCAATCGCGATTGCCGAAAAGAAATCGACGACGGGGTAATAGACGGCATAGGCGAGGATTGCGTCTTTAAAGGCGTCCATGTGGCTGCGGTTGATTTCCGAGAAGCGGTTGTAAGCACGGTTCTCGCGATTGAAAAGCTGCAGCACGACCATGCCGCCGACGTGTTCCTGCAGGTACGAATTGATCCGGGCGATTGCGGTGCGGATGCGGCGGTAGGAGTCGCGAACTTTGTCGCGGAAAATCTTTGTAGCCACCACGATGAACGGAAGGACGGCAAAGGTAATCAGCGCCAGCTTCCAGTTCATGCAAAGCATGATCCCGAGAATTCCGGCTAACACAAACAGGTCTTCGAAAATCGAAACGACGCCCGATGTGAACATTTCATTCAACGCATCGACGTCGGTGGTAACGCGAGTGACGAGGCGCCCCACAGGATTCTTGTCGTAGAAGGCCACGTGCATGCGCTGCAGATGGCGGAAGATCTGGCTTCGGAGATCGAACATTACCTGCTGGCCCGTCCACTGCATAAAATAAGTCTGCAGAAATTCGAGAACGAAAGTGAAGATCAGCAGCCCGAAGTAGATGGTCGAGATCTGCACGATGCCGGTCAGCGGCTTCGGACTCAGCCAGCTCCACATCCCAGAGGTTGCACCCGGTGCGGGAGCCAGATACCGGTCGACCGCAACCTTGATCAGGTACGGCCCCAAAACGTCGGCAAACGACTTCAGAATGATCGAGACGATCGCCACCGTCACGTGCCAGCGATATGGACGCAGATAGGTCAGCAGCCGCCGCATCAGACGGCTGTCGTACGCTTTACCTAGTATTTCCTCTTCCTGGGCCATGAACTCGCGATCAGATCGAAAAAGCGCGGATGGCGCTGAGCAGCGCCCTCCAACAGGGTACCTCAAATAGATGGCGGAAACGCCTGTGAGGATGGAAAAGGTTTGGGATAATGAAGGTGGTGAGCCTAGGAATCTACATTTCCGTGCCGTTCTGCCGCACGAAGTGCAGCTATTGCAACTTCGCTTCCGACGTGTTTTCGCGAGCGGTGTTCGAGCGATATGTGGATCGCGTCTGTGGTGACATCGCGAGAGCCGAAGATACCGCCCAACTGATGGGCGGAGGGATAGAACAGAGTGTGGACTCGATCTACCTGGGCGGAGGCACGCCCACTGTGATCGATCCCGATCAGCTGCAACGAATGTTCCATGCCGTGCGCGTTCAGTTTTCTGTGATGCCGGATGCCGAAGTCACGGTTGAGTGCGCTCCGGGAACGCTTACGCCGCAGGTTCTCAATACCCTGCAGCGCTGCGGGGTGAACCGCGTTAGTCTCGGCGTGCAGTCGTTTGTCGATCGCGAAGCGGCGGCCGTCGGGCGTCTGCACAAACGAGTAACGATTCTTGACGACATTGCGCACCTGCGATCCTGTGGGATTACGAATATCAACATTGACCTGATTGCTGGCCTGCCTCATCAGACCGCGGAAAGCTGGAATGAATCGCTTGCCGAGACCCTCGCGACGGGCGCACCGCACGTCAGCGTGTACATGCTTGAGGTCGACGACGACTCGCGTCTGGGACGGGAGCTGATTGCCGGAGGGACCCGCTATCACGCCCACTTGGTCCCGGATGAAGATGCGGTTGCCGATTTCTACGGGATTGCCTGCGAGCGGCTCGAAACGGCCGGCATAGAGCAATATGAGATTTCCAACTTCGCCCGCGCTGGATTTGAATCGCGCCACAATCTCAAGTACTGGACGCGCCGGCCCTACCTCGGCTTCGGCATAGACGCCCATTCGATGCTGCTTTCTTCTGCTCCGGAATTCGAAGCTGTGCGGTTCGCGACCTCCGATTCCCTGGAAAAGTACGTTGCCGGTTCGCCTCTGCAGAAGACAACAGTCTCCGCCGCGACTGCTCTGGAGGAGATGTTCTTCCTTGGTTTACGCCTGAATCGCGGCGTGGATCTAGGCGAAATCGGCGGAATCTGCAACCCCGCTGAAGTTGAATTCTATCGTTCGATCATTGCAGAACTCGTCTCTGACGGCCTGCTCGAGCGACATGAGACTCGCATCTGCCTTACACCTCGAGGGCGACTTCTCTCCAACGAAGTCTTTCAGCGCTTTCTCGCGCCTGCCATTCCTGCCGAGAAGATCTGAATCTCCAAACCATCCGGTCGGTCGGATTCGCTCTTCGTCGTTGCGAAATCGTCAGTATTCATGCAGTTTTCCTCTCATACCTCCCTACTCTCCGGACGTAACTTTTTCCTTCCGTAATCGCTGTGGTCTAATCGAAAATTGGCGGCCCGAGACTCTTTGCGCTCGGATTGCCGCCAAACCGCCGGAGGGAACGTGGACTTCCAACTGAACGAAGAGCAGTTGCACCTGAAAAAAAGTGTGCGCGAATTTGCCGAGCACGAGATCAAGCCGCACGTCATGGAGTGGGACGAAGCCGGCGTGTTTCCCATGGCCACGATCAAGGAGTTGGGCAAGCTCGGAATGCTGGGGACAATTTTCCCCGTCGAATACGGCGGTGCGGGCATGGGATATGTCGAATACGTTACTGCCATTGAAGAACTCTCGCGCGTCGACGGATCAGTCGGCATCATTGTCGCGGCTCACACCTCGCTTTGCTCCAACCACATCTTCCTCGTCGGCAATGAGACGCAGAAAAAGAAATACGTCAGCAAACTCGCCACCGGCGAATTCATCGGCGCGTGGGGATTAACCGAGCCCTCGTCCGGTTCCGATGCGGGCAGCGCGCGCATGACCGCCGTCCGCAAGGGGAATAGCTGGGTGCTGAATGGCACCAAAACCTTCTGCACTAACGGCCACTATGCCGATGTTGTGGTCGTGCTCGCCGTGACCGACAGGACGGCGCACACCCATGGCATTTCGGCGTTTGTGGTTGAGAAAGACACAAAAGGTTTTCGGCCCGGCAAGAAAGAAAACAAGCTCGGCTTGCGCGCCAGCGATACGGCCGAACTCATCTTCGAAGACTGCGTGATTCCCGCCGAAAACCTGCTCGGTGCCGAAGGCCAGGGATTCCCCGACGCCATGAAAGTTCTGGACGGAGGTCGCATCTCGATCGCCGCTCTCTCGCTCGGCATGGCCGAGGGAGCGCTCGATTGTGCCCTGAAGTATTCCAAGCAGCGCCGCCAGTTCGGCAAAGCGATCAGCGAATTCCAGGCGATCCAGTGGAAACTTGCCGACATGGCGACCGAGATCGATGCGGCTATGCTGCTCACCATGCGCGCCGCCTCGATGAAAGACGCGGGCATGAAGACGACGCAGGAGTCGTCCATGGCGAAGCTCTACGCCAGCGAGGTGGCCGTGAAGTGTGCGAACGAGAGCGTTCAGATTCACGGCGGCTACGGGTTTATCAAAGACTATCCTGCCGAAAAGTTTTATCGCGACGTGAAACTCTGCACCATCGGCGAGGGGACGAGCGAGATCCAACGGCTGGTGATCGCCAGGCAGTTGCTGAAGGACTGAGCGCAGGCCCGCACTTCTCGCGCACAGAACGTACCAGAAATGGGTTACCCATCCGCGATGAGGCACCCACGGATATCCCGTACACCGATCGGCGCTGCTGACCCCTTCGAATAACTCCCGATCACCGAATCAAAAACCGGCCAGCGGAATCGAATACAGAAGCGTCAAGAACAGGGAGGCAGCCATGGCCACCGTGGAAGTATCTTTCCTGAACAATCAACTGGAGGACCGGAAGCGCCGCCTGGAAGCGGCGATCGCCCTCGCACCGCAGAAAGCCGGGTTGGCGGGTCTTCTGCGGGAAGTGGATGCGGCGCTGGAACGCATGTCCAAAGGAAACTACGGCCTGTGCGAGGAGTGCCACGAATCGATCGAGCAGGATCGCCTGCTGGCCGACCCCCTGGTGCGCTACTGCCTCGATCACCTCAACGACTCGCAACGCATCGCGCTGCAGCGTGACCTTGATCTGGCCTCTGAGGTCCAGCGCAATTTATTGCCGCAAGCGGATCTAATCGCCGGGGGATGGCAGGCCAGCTATCATTACGCCCCGGTTGGTCCAGTAAGCGGCGACTATTGCGACTTGATCCCATCCGATGGGCAGCTATTTTTCGTTCTTGGGGACGTATCTGGCAAGGGCGTGGCCGCCTCCATGCGGATGGCGCAGCTCCACGCGTTGTTTCGTAGCTTAACGGGTTTGGGCCTGCCGCTCGGACAGATGGTCACTCAGGCGAATCGCGTCTTCTGTGAGAGTTCGCTGGCCGGGCAGTACGCGACCTTGGTCTGCGGGCAAGCCAAATCCACCGGAGAGGTGGAAATCCATAATGCCGGCCATCTGCCCGCAATCGTCGTCGGGCACGGCGGGGTATTGCGCATTGAATCCACCGGCCTGCCTCTGGGCATGTTTCATGAAGTCGAATTCTCAGGCACGCGTGTGCACCTGGATGCGGGCGACACGCTATTCCTCTATACCGACGGCCTTTCAGAAGCGCGCCATGCCGACGACGAATACGGCGTGGATCGCGTCATGCGGCTGGTACGTCAGCAAGCCACGCGGCGGCCGTCTGAGCTAATCGCCGCCTGCCTCGACGACCTCCGCACGTTTACGGAAAACAGCGCACAATTGGATGACCTGACTCTGTTGGCCATCCAGCGGGCAAGTTGAGTCTTGCCTTACACTTGTGGTTTTGAAAGACCAAACCACCCTCTGATCGATTCCATCCGTTTTGAACGCTGTTGCACATTGTCAGAGCGGGGTAAAGGGTATAAAATCGCTGCCATTTTTGCAGGGTCCCCCCGAATTAAGACGTGAGCGATTGTCGCGGAGGATTCACCATGATGAACCGCACGATTGTCCCGGTTCTGGGCGCTGTGATGATGTTCTCTTCTTCGGTGCTCGCCAGCACTTGGTATGTCAATGGGGTCAGCGGCGACAACGGCAATAACTGCAAGACGAAAGCCACTGCCTGCGCCACCATTCGACACGCGATCTCGCTTGCGGCGTCCGGCGACACCATTCAGATCGCCGCGACCACGTACCCGGAGAACCTAAGCATCCCCTTTAACTTGACGCTGAACGGCGCCAAGGCTGCGACCACCATCGTCAACGGTACCAATACCGCTAATGTCTTCACGGTCGGCGCCGGCATCCGTCTTACGCTGTCGAATCTCACTATCAAAAACGGTGTCGGCTATTCGGGCGGCGGAGGTGTCGACAATTCCGGTACGCTTATTGTCAGCAAAAGCATTTTCTGTACGAACACAGCGCTCTTCGGCGGCGCCATTCTGAACACCGGGACCGCGACCATCAGCAGTACCAACTTCAGTGGGAACAGCCCCTATTTCTTCGGACACAGCGCCGGCTGCGGCGCCATTGACAACCGCGGCACCATGACAATCACGGCCTCGACCTTCTACAGCAACTACGCGAATAACAATTTCACCTCCGGCGGCGCCATCTGCAACGGCGGGACAATGACGATCAGGGCGAGCACGTTCAACACCAATTCGTCACAGGGCAACAACGGTGGCTACGGCGGCGCGATTTATACCTACGCGGGAACACTCTCCGTTACCAACAGCACCTTCTACCTGAACAGCGCCACGACGAGCGGCGGCGCGATCTACAGTCAAGGGGGAACCGTCCAGATCGGCAATTCGACTTTCGGCATCAACGCCGAAAATATCGGCGGAGGCGGGGCTCTTAGCAACGCAGGAAGTTCGGTTCTGATCCAGAACAGCATTGTCGCGAATAGCGGGAATGGCGGGAACTGTGCCGGTACGATCACGTCCGACGGCTACAACCTGAGTAGCGACAATACATGCAATTTCAGCGGTCCAGGCGATCTCAATGGGCAGAATCCGCAGCTCGGAGCGCTACGTAACAACGGAGGTCCCACGCAAACAATGGCCCTGCCGATAGGTAGCCCGGCGCTTGATGCGGGCAATCCCGGCGGCTGCCGTGACTTCGCAGGAACCCTTCTGAAGACCGACCAGCGCGGCCAGCCACGTCCCGGAGGCGGTGAAACCGCAGGTTGCGACATGGGTGCGTTCGAGAGCCAAACGCATTAAGGCGGCCAGCCCGCTGGGATCGGACCTACTTTGTTCCATCGACGCTGCCCGATCGTTACCGGTGGGTTGTTAAGGAGGTCAGGACGCATCGAATTCCTTCAAAAGCGATCCTGCGAATACCCTTTCCTCCTACTCCTGCTTTACACTGTCGTTTGGCAACCCAAACTCATTCCCTGATCGAGTCCATCCGTTCCGGCGATGCGCGCTCTCTGGCCCGCGCCATCTCAACCGTCGAGAATCGCGCGCCGGGATGGTCTGACCTGCTGAAGGTGCTGTTTCCCCACACTGGCAGAGCTCGCGTCATCGGTATGACTGGCGCGCCCGGGGCGGGGAAGAGCACACTCGTTGACCAAATGGCGCGGCTCTACCGCAAGCACGATCGCACAGTCGGAATCATTGCGGTCGACCCGACCAGTCCCTACACGGGCGGAGCGATCCTTGGAGACCGCATCCGCATGCAGGATCACTTTGCTGACCCCGGTATTTACATCCGCAGCATGGCGACCCGCGGATCGCTTGGTGGACTCGCCCGCACTACCGCGGACGTCGCTACCGTGCTCGATGCCTCAGGACGGGACATGATCCTGATCGAAACCGTCGGCGTCGGACAGGACGAAGTCGACATCGTACGCCTCGCCGATATCACAGTTGTGATTCTCGTCCCAGGCATGGGCGACGACGTGCAGACGATCAAAGCAGGCATCATGGAGATTGCGGACATCTTCGTTATCAACAAGAGCGACCGCGAAGGCGCCGAGCGCGTCGAGCGGGAGATCCGAGCGCTGCAGTCGTTGGCCATGCGCCACGACGGCTGGACGCCACCGATCGTCAAAACCGTGGCCAGCGAAGGCAAAGGCGTGCAAGAATTAGCCGACTCTATTGTGGAGTATGAGACCTACTTGCAGAAGGACAACCGCGCGTTACAGAAGAGCGTAGAGAACTGGCAAGAGCGTCTGGTCGAGATGTTGCGCGATGCCATGCTCGAAAAGGCACGCGCACAGTTCGGCGACGGCAACATCGCGAAACTGGCAGCAGAAGTGGCCGAACACAAACGCGATCCCTACACGCTGGTGGAAGAAATCGCACGTAAGGCATTATAGATTTCAGATTTGAGATTGCAGATTGGGCCGCAGCAGGTGCATTTGAATTTAAATCTGCAATTTGAAATCTTCAATCTGAAATTGTTTCTGACACGGAGCATCGTGGAATTCAGCATCGACCATCTCGGAATCGCCGTAAAGTCGCTGGCGACTGCAAAGGCCATTTACGAAAAGCTCGGCCTCAATGTGTCGCCCGAAGAGACGGTCGAGCAGGAGCAGGTACGGCTCGTCATGGTCCCGGTGGGCGAAAGCCGTCTCGAACTGCTCGAGGCCACGTCTGAAAGCTCGACCATCGCCAAGTTCATCGCGAAGCGCGGCGAAGGTCTGCATCACGTCTGCATGAAAGTCCCAGATCTGCGCGCGGCAGTGGAGCGACTGAAGCAAGACGGTGTGCGCCTGGTTTCCGAGGAAATCAAGATCGGTGCAGGCGGACACCAGTACGTCTTCGTTCATCCCGCGAGTACAGGTGGAGTGCTGCTCGAATTGGTGCAGGGCTAGTCAGCAACAGATTTGTACGGGTCTTCACGAAATTTTCAGCTACATGCTTTTTCTCGTTACCGACACTTCGGGTAAAGACGGGGTCGTAGGCCTGGTCCGCGCCGGCGAAGTAGCCTCTGTAAACAAGGTAGAAGTCGTGGAAGAAGCCCCGCTCGCTGGTGGAACTTTTTCCGCGCAGTTAATCCCGCAAATCTCGGTCATGCTCCAGAAGCACGACATCCGCAAGGCTGACGTTGACGCGTTCATCGTGGTCTCCGGTCCCGGATCGTTCACAGGGTTGCGCGTCGGCCTCGCCGCAATCAAAGGGCTTGCCGAGATCCTGCACAAGCCGATCTTGCCTGTCTCATTGCTGGAGGCGATTGCCCCATACAGTCGCATGATCAACGCTTTTTACGATCTCGCGCCTGGCGTCACCGCTCTCCGCTATGCCGTCGCCCTCGATGCGGGCCGCGGTGAGGCCTATGTCGGCCAATATGAGATGGCATCGGCAGCGACCGAGGATACGCCGCCTAAACCGCTCGGCGAATCGCTGTTCACTTTTGACAGTCTCGCAGCACTGCTGGAATCTGGTGCTGCTTGCTGGATTTCGACGCCCGATCCGGTGATCTTTGACGCGCTGGGCAGCCGGATGTCTGATTCGAGAAGGCGCTTCGTCCGCAGGAATCTAAGGCGTCCCGGCAGCATCGAAATTGCTACCGTCGGTTGGCGCAAGCTGAAAGCTGGCGAGACCGTTTCTCCAGAGCAGTTGGAAGCGAACTACATTCGGCGTTCGGATGCGCAAATCTTTTCCAAACCGGCTTCCAGCTAGTCGCTTTTCGGATCGACAACTTTGGCCACCGTCGACTCAGTCACGATTCGAATCGCAACACCGCAAGATATCCCTGAGATCATTCGGCTTGAGCGGCAGTGTCCTACCGCCGCGCACTGGACTGAGCAACAATATGCGAGCCTGCTGGATGCGCCGGAAGGTATTAAACCAAGACTGACTCTAATCGCTGAACGGACTGATTCCCCCGAACTCGGCAAACAAATATTCCCTCTCTTTGGCTTCCTCGTCGCCCGCCAAATTACCTCCGAATGGGAACTGGAAAACATCGTCGTGGGGCCGGAATCTCGCGGAAAAGGAATCGGCACTCGGCTTCTGCGCGAACTTCTGACGCACGCGAAACAGGCCAACGGCGAGGGAGTGTTTCTTGAGGTACGCGAGTCCAATGTCGTCGCCCGAGCCCTCTACGAAAAGCTTGGTTTTCAGCAGACTGGACGCCGTAAGTCTTACTACGCCAACCCGATAGAAGATGCCGTCTTGTACTTGAATCAGCTTCGGCCCTTCCCCACTCCACCCTGAAGCATGCACCACTTTTTTGGCATTGTTCCATTGTTACGGCTGTGTTAACGTGGCCTCATATCAGGTTTGGAGGTCTGCTGGATGCTGACTTCAAGAGACCAACTCCTGACCAGTCATGAGGAGTTCCGCCGGCTGGCTCAGGAGCATACGCAGTATGCGCAACGTCTCGAAACACTCACCCAAAAACGCTATCTCAGCGAAGACGAAAAACTGGAAGAAGTGCGGTTGAAAAAGCTGAAACTCCGGCTCAAAGATCAGATGGAATCGATTGAGCGCGAGTATCGGCAGCAATACGGCGTCAACGTAGCATAATTTTCCTGCCCAAGTGGCTGGCAGCGTTCGCTGCCGAGGTATAAATCTATCTTCCCGAGGCGCGAATCAAGCGCCTTTTTTTATTTATACTTACAGAGCGACGAACGCGCTGCAGGTGTCCCGCGCGAAGCTATAATTAAAGAATCCCCCATGGTTCGTGACGGTTATTATTACGCTCTGGCCCTTATCGCCGCCGCAATACTGCTCGGCTGGTTGACTCGTCCTCCCTGGGCTATTGTGCCCATTTTGCTGGCGTGCTTCTTCCTCTGGTTTTTTCGCGATCCTGAGCGTGCCATTCCTGCGGAAGAAGGAGCCGTGGTTTCGCCCGCTGATGGAAAAGTCACTGACGTATCCACCGTTTCCGTCGGAAATGACCAGCAACTTCGCCTCAGCATCTTTCTCAGCGTCTTAGACGTGCACGTGAACCGGACGCCTATCTCCGGCGTGATTCGCGATATCCGCTACCAGCGCGGCAAGTTTCTGGATGCACGCAACAAGGACTGTGCCCAGCAGAACGAACAGAACATCGTGACCGTGGAAGGCGAGGGACAGCGCGTCGTCTTTAAGCAGATTGCCGGACTGCTCGCCCGCCGCATCGTATTCAATCCGAGAATCGGAGATCGTGTCGAGCGCGGCCAGCGCATCGGCCTCATCAAGTTCGGCTCGCGTTGCGACGTCCAACTCGACGCCTCTGCCCGTCCAAATGTGAAGGTGGGCGATCGCGTGAAAGGTGGCTCCAGCGTGCTTGCGTATCTGCCCTCACAGAGGTCGCTGGCTGGGGCGAGCACCATTGCCTCCGAGAGGATACGCTGATGGATCAGACGCCAGCCAAGCCTCGGCGCCGCCTCAGTAAAGGGATGTACATCCTCCCCTCGTTGTTTACCACGGCAAATATGGCGCTTGGCTACTACGCCATCCTCGAAGTGATGCATGCGACTGCGGCAGAATTTTGGCACCTCGATAACGCCGCCAAGGCGATCGGTTTCGCGGTGCTGTTCGATGGGCTGGATGGGCGCATCGCCCGAATGACTGGAACTACAAGCGATTTCGGACGCGAACTTGACTCCCTTGCAGATGCCATTACCTTCGGCGTAGCCCCAGCCATGCTCGCATGGACATGGGGCTTCCATCTTATGCCGCCGGTGTGGCTTACGCAGGGGCAGTGGCACATCAAACTGACACAACTCGGCGCCATTGCGAGTTTCCTGTTCCTGATCGCCGGTGCGAGCCGGCTGGCGCGCTTCAATATCACCAACAATCCACAACCGTCGAATCCGGGACGTCCCGGCAAGAAATACTTCGTCGGCATGCCGATTCCGGCGGGCGCGGGAGTGGTCGCAGCTGTCGTCCATTTTGCGGAAGGCGATCCGCTCGTCTCCTCCTATACGGCATTAGCATGGTCGGCCATGGTGACCACAATTGGATACCTCATGGTCAGTACATGGCGCTTCTATAGCTTCAAAGACATTGACTTTCGCTCGCGCCATCCCTTCCGTTTGATCGTTCTGCTGGCAGCATTATTTGCCCTGATCTTCTTCTTCTCGCAAAAAGTGCTGTTTGCAATAGGGATCCTCTACATGGCTTCCGGTGTTTTCTGGCGCCTGCAGTGGATCTTCCGCCGCCGTCGCGGTTCGCCACCGCCCGCTTGAAAAGGAGACATTGCAGGCTTCATGAATGAACCCACCAAGTCGTCGCCAGCCGCAAGCAGCCTGGCGCAGCGCAGCAAACTGTATCGTGCCGCGATTGTCGGGGCCGCTTCCCTGAAAGGCAAAGAAGTTGCCGAACTGCTGAACGAGCGCAATTTCCCCGCGGCTGACATTCGCCTGCTCGACGATGACGAGTCCCTCGGCCAGTTGGAAGCCATGGGCGACGAGATCAGCTTTATCCAGCGTGTGCGCGCGGAGCAGTTTGAAAACGTCGATTTCGCATTCTTCGTTTCTAACCAGGAGAGCACGCGCCGCAGTTGGAAAGACGCTCGCGATGCCGGCAGCGCCATCATCGACCTCTCTGCCGCTTTGGAGAACGAGCCCGGCGCTACCGTCCGCTCGCTTTGGATCGAGCGTGAGCGCGGCCAGATAGCGCCGCCGGAGCTGCAACCGGGTCCATGCATTACCGCCCATCCCGTAGCCGTTATCCTTGGGCTGCTGCTGTTGCGGGCGAAGAAAGCGGGAACCGTAAACCGCGCCGTCGCTACTGTCTTCGAGCCAGCCTCCGAGCACGGACAGCGCGGCATGGACGAACTTCACCAGCAAACCGTGAATCTGCTCTCGTTCCAGCCTTTGCCCAAAGACGTATTCGACGTGCAGATCGCATTCAACCTCCTGGCCCGTTATGGCCAGAAATCTCAGCATGCACTCGAGTCGGTGGAGGCTCGCGTTCTCCGCCACTATCGGAAAATTGTCGGCGCGAACTCGCCCGAACCGTCGCTCATGGTGCTGCAGGCGCCCATTTTCCATGGCCATGCAGTCGCGTTTTTCCTGGAGATGCAGAACGCCGTGGATATCGCCGCGTTGTCACAAGCACTCTCCGGCGACCACGTGGTGATGCCCGCATCCGACGAAGACGCTCCGAGCAACGTAAGTTCGGCTGGTCAGGCAGATATTCAACTTCTGTTGAAACCCGATCCCGTGCAGCCCAATGGCGTGTGGTTGTGGGCGGCTGCGGACAACTTGCGCATCTCTGCGATCACGGCCGTGGAGTGCGCCGAGACCATGATGGCCACGCGTCCGACAGGGAAGATTCAATGATCCAATCGGCCGTACGACCATTCGCGTTATGCGCGTTTCTCGCCGTCATGGGCTTTACAGGTTTGGGTTGCGGTTACCACACGGCCGGACATACGTCTCAGCTCCCCGAAAGTGTCCAGACGATCGCCATTCCCGCTTTCAAGAACGAAACTTTGAATTACCGCATCGAACAGATGCTCACTACTTCCGTCGTCCGCGAGTTCACCACCCGCACGCGTTATCACATCATTAATGATTCCGGAGACGACGCCGACGCGGTGCTGCGAGGCACCGTCCTTTCCACGGTCGCTACGCCTCTCACCTACGATACGGCGACCGGACGCGCTGCCAGCGTGTTGGTGGTTGTCAGCCTGAAAGTCTCGCTGACGGACCATACTGGCAAGGTCCTGTATCAGAATCCGGCGTACGTGTTTCGCGAGCAGTACGAAGTTTCCCAGGATCTGGCGACTTTTTTCGAAGAAGACTCGCCCGCCTTTCGCCGGCTTTCGCAGGATTTTGCCCGAACCCTAGTGTCGAATGTTCTGGAGGGATTCTAGGCCGTGAAAAGGCTCTTCGCTTTCCTGTTGCTGGCGATCCTGCTGTTGAATGCCTGCAACCGCGGATCGCGCCCTCCACGAGTCGGCTCTCCGGCGAAAGATTTCACCGTTCAAGATTCCGATCGAACTGTCAGCCTGAACCAATTTCGCGGCAAAGTGGTTATCCTGAACTTTTGGGCGACCTGGTGCACACCTTGCGTGCAAGAGCTTCCGTCCATGATGGACATGCAGGATCGGCTGAAAGCGCGCGGCGTGACTGTGCTCGGCGTCAGCATTGACGTCGATAACGACGCCTACCACCGCTTCCTGAAGCAGCGCAGCGTCAACTTCCTGACGGTGCGGGATCCTGAACAAAAAGTCGCTGAGCTGTACGGCACTTCCGGCTGGCCCGAGACTTACGTCATTGACCGCGAGGGCATGCTGCGCAGAAAATTCATCGGTCCGATCAACTGGGATTCCCCCGAAGTCGTACAATTTCTGAGCAAGCTGTAGCTTTTCTTGGGACAGCCGGCCCGTTCAGTCCAGCAAAGCCGGACCGGTGCCGCGAGTGCTATGGGATGACTATGCGAATTGTGTTTCGAATGCTAAAGTCGAAAGCTAAACTAAAACTCGTCATTCCGAGGAGCGAAGCGACGAGGAATCCGCTGTCCGTTGGCAACTGCACGTGCCTGAACCACGATTGACAGCATCGCGATAATGAACCTTTGATGCGTGCCTTCGCCCAAGCCGAGCGTTTTGTCAGCGAACTTGAATCGCGTAAATTGCGCGCGGCCTACGTGTTTGTGGGTGACGAAGCATTCTTCCGGAAGCGCTTTCGCGACGCAATTCTCGAACATCTGGTTCCTGCGGACCTCCGTGATTTCAGCATTTTCGAATTCGATTTAGCTGAAAACGATGTGGCGGAAGTGCTCGACCGTGCCCGCACTCCTTCGTTGATGGCACCGTTTCAGGTTTTCTTTGTGCGTGGCGTGAAAAATCTCTTCGGCCGGGGATCGAACGAAGAAAAACTCAGCGCGATCGAAGAGTACTGCAAGAACCCGAATCCCGATGCCCTGATCGTCTTCGTCGCCGACCACATCAGCATTCCCGCCGACGTCCGCAAAATGGAGATGCAGGATAAGGAGCGCTACCAGCGTATCCGCGAAACTATGGGCCAGTATTGCGGCATTGTAGAACTGGCGCGTGTGGAAGAAGGCGAAGCCGTCCGATGGATTACCGACTACTGCACCAGCCGCGGAGTGAAGATCGAAGCCGACGGCGCCCGCGAACTTGTCGACGCCCTCGGCGGCGACATGATGATGATCTCGAATGAACTCGAGAAACTCATCCTCTACGTCGGCGAGAAGAAGCGCGTCACGCTGGGCGATGTCGAAACCATGGTGCTCGCGGCCAAACAGCGCTCGCTCTATGAACTGACCGATGCGATTTCCAGCAAAGACCGCGTGCGTGCTCTCGAAATCCTCGATGCCATTCTGATGTCCGGCGAAGGTGAAGAAGCTGCAATCGGCCACGTCTACATGCTGGCCAAGACTTTTCGCCAGATGCTCGTCATCCTTGAGCGCAACGTGCGCGATCAGCGCATGCTCTGGGCCGCGCTCTGGCAAGGATTTCGTGTGCCGCCATTCGCGGCCGACGACATCATCAAGCAAGCACGGCGCTACAAGAACCGCCGCGAACTCACGCGCGCCATCCGTCTGGTGGCAAAGGCGGACCTGGCTCTGCGCTCGCATCCCGTCAGCAAACGCATGGTGCTCGAGCGTTTGGTGATGGACCTGACCACCGAGCCCAAGCTGGAAACGCCCGGGTGGATGCAAGAACAGCTCCCGGTCTAGGGAAAACCACGTTCTCACTCATCCCTCTGTTTACATCAGCGATTACGGTCCTCCATTTTCTTGAGAAAGGCATCTTGCAATCACCGTAAGATTCTCAAACCGACCGAAGAATCCTGGGATGGAGGTCCTCTTTTGCGTTCTGCCTGTCTTGCTCTGCTCGCATCGTGCTCGACGCTATTGCTTATCGCCTGTGGCGGCAGTAGTAGCTCCACCACCACGACAACCCCGCCTCCTCCCACGCAAGTGACGCTCACAGTGACCGGCGCCACGCCGACCGCGGTCGCCACACAAGCTGATGGTGGTTCCTGGTCCGCACTGACTTTCTCTGGGACCACGGCCACGTTTACGGTGCCCAGCGCGACCTCGAACTATGCGGTCGCGGTGCTGTGTCCTCTTCCCACGATTTCGCCCAATCAGATCGAAACTATTTTTGAGGCGAGTGCGTCGGACACGACATCCCCAAGCGTTTTCTGTCCGCCCACCAGCGGAATAACCATGACTGTCAACTTTGATCTCACCGCCGTCGGGGGAACGCAGGCTTATCTTTCCGTGGGAAGTGATCTCAGTGGCTACTGGCCTGGCCCGGTTTCTGCCGCCAACGTCCAGAATGTTGTTCCCGGCACGCAGGATGTCGGCCTCGCGGCGTATGGACCGAATCAAACCACTACTTCGCCGTTAGGTGTGCAAATTCAACGGAATGTGAACGTGACCGGTGCGCCCCTGACATTACCCGCGATGACCGCCGCAGACCAAGCCGGCAGCGCAACCATCGCTCTCAACAGTGTTCCTTCCGGATTCAGCAGCCAGATCACCGCTTATTACAACACTCCCGGCGGAGCCACCATTCTAATTAACGGCACCGGCGTCGCCAGCTATGCGCTCGTCGCCGCCGCCGACACGGCGTCGGGCGACTACTATTCCGTGCAGGGCTTGGCCTCGAATGGGACTACAAGCGCGGTGGAGACAGTTCAGTCCTTCACGTCTGGGCAAAACGTAACACTGACGCTTCCGGGAGCTTTCTCGTACGCGGGCCCGACCCCAGCTGCCAATCCAACTTTCACTGCTAGCTACAGTGGATTCACAGGCACCGGAAAAACCGCATGGGTCGCCGACCTGCAGTGGCCATCCAGTGCTAGCAACTCGAATGTAATTCTCGTATATGCCACCAGCACATTTCTGGGCTCCAATCCGATTGCCGTTCCCGATCTTTCTTCTGTGAGCGGATTCCTTGCACCTGCCACTTCAGGAACGACGGTCGACTGGAGTTTGGTCGCTGTTCAGCAGTCGAGTTACTACGTCCCGTTTTTCACGAATGCAATTCCCGCCTCCGCAACGGCTCAATACTCGGTCGCTGCTGGAACTTATGTAGAACCGTAACGCTGAACGGCGATAAGATCATGCGATAGATGGCTGCCCCACCCTTCGCGTCTTTCGAAGGGTGGGATTCAGGTGCCCTCGCTCAAGATGAACACACTTTCGGCCGAAATCAGTCTCACGCCGAATGGAGCAGCCCGCAGTCGAGTGGCACTCATTACTGCGGTATACTCCTGCGCGGAACTGGCTTCGACCAACCCACGATGCTAAGTCAGGGCGATGTTCTCTCGTATCTGGAGATGTGCGCCAATTTTGGCGTCAATTTGCAGCGTGGGATGAATTTCCGGCTCAGGGGAAACGAGAGTCTAATCCTGATGAGCCTCCGGCGTGGCGCCCCTTATGCAGACAGATTTGAAGAGGCGGGACGGGTGATCATTTACGAAGGCCACGACATTCCTCGTACACGGGGCGGCCTCGAGCCTAAGGACCTCGACCAACCCGAATTCCTACTTAGTGGGAAGCCTACACAGAATGGACTATTTCTGGATGCAGTCAGGCGGTACAAATTGCGGTACAAATTAGGGAGGACAGAAGCCGAGCCGGTACGAGTCTTCGAAAAGATTCGTGATGGCATCTGGACGTACAACGGACTATTCAGACTAGTAGACGCTTGGCAGGAGACCTCAGATCGAAGACAGGTATTCAAGTTCAAACTGGAGATCGTTGATCATCCACTACTGAATACGACTGGTACAGTTGGGCAGATCGATCACGATCGTGTCATTCCCTCCGCGATTAAACTGGAAGTCTGGAAGCGGGATAAAGGCTCGTGCATCAAGTGTGGCAGCAAAGAGAATCTTCATTTCGATCACATCATCCCTTATTCGCAGGGCGGATCGTCGAAGGATGCGAGGAATATCCAGATCCTTTGTTCTCGTCACAACTTGGAGAAGCATGACAATATAGAGTGAAAGATCTTGAGCCTTTCCATGCTCAACCTCTCTGCCTATCTCGCTCGCATCAACTACTCCGGTCCAACCGAACCTACGGACGAGACCCTACGCACACTCCACCGCGCGCACCTCCTCGCCGTTCCATTCGAGAACCTCGATATCTCGCTCGGACGCAAGATCGTTGTCGACGAAGATGCCATCCTGAACAAGGTCGTCAACCTCCGCCGTGGAGGATTCTGCTACGAGTTGAACTGTGCTTTTGCAGCCCTTTTACGTGCTCTCGGATTCAACGTAACCTTGCTCTCCGCTCGTGTGGCCAGACGCGACGGCGGCGAGGGACCAGAGTTTGATCACTTGACGCTGAGCGTCGACTTCGACCATCCGTGGCTTGCGGACGTCGGCTTCGGCGAGTCGTTTCTCGAACCTCTTCGACTCGAACCGGATAAAGAGCAGTTGGATCCTGCAGGTATGTTCCGGCTCGTGCAGATCGACGAACGGCTGCAGATGGAGAAGGCCGAACCGGAGGGCCGTTGGAAGCCGCAATACTCTTTTTCTCTCCAGCCACGCCGCCTGGAAGAATTCGCCGCAATGTGCCACTACCATCAGACCTCACCCGAGTCTTCATTCACAAGAAAGCGCATCTGCACTCGTGCTACTCCGGAAGGTCGAGTTACATTGTCGGAAATGAAACTGATCGTGACGAACAAAGGCCAACGCGAAGAGAGGATCCTCGCCTCCGAGGAAGAGTGGATTCTTACCATCAGAGAACAGTTTGGGATGACTCTATAGCCTCGAAGCAGGTCGCGAGAGTCTCAGGCAAACATCGACGCCATGGGCACCGGGCTGTGCTGCCGTCCAATAACGACAATTCCTGACTCGGTTACGTGCCACCCGCGTGCCCGGTCTGCTTTGTGGTCATAGCCAACCTGGGTATCCGCAGGAATGCGAACGTTCTTGTCGAGGATCGCTCGTTGCACTTTCGCGTGGCGCCCAATATCGCAGTTGTCCATGATCACGCAGCCATCGACGACCGCGCCGGTGTGCACCCGCACGCCGCGTCCCAGCACAGATTTCTTCACCAGTCCGCCCGAAAGAATGCATCCGCCCGACACAATGCTGTCGAGCGCCTCGCCGCGGCGCCCCTCTTCATCGAATACGAACTTCGCCGGCGGATCCGGATAACTCGTGCTGCGCACTGGCCACTCGCGGTTATAAAGATTGAGTTCCGGCTTGACATGGTTCAGATCCATGTTCGCTTCGTAGTAGGCATCAATCGTCCCCACGTCGCGCCAGTAAGGGAATGCGTCCTCAGCCTCGCCAGGAATGCGATTCGCCTCGAAGTTGTACGCATACATCGGCGCATTCCCCGCTATTCTCGGCAGAATATCCATCCCGAAATCGTGCCGGCTATTCGGATCCTTGGCATCGGTATGCAACAGATCCAGAAGCGTGCGGGTCGAAAAAATGTAATTGCCCATCGATGCGTACACGCGTTTAGGATCGCCCGGCATCGTTGGGGCATCCGCCTTCTTCTCATGGAATGCCATGATGCGCCCGTCTGCGCCGGCCTCGATAACACCGAACTCCACTGCCTGGTGACGGGGAACTGGAATCGCGGCAACCGTTACCTCTGCCTGCTTCGCCACATGGAAATCGATCATGCTGGCAATGTTCATGCGGTAAATGTGATCGCCGCCAAAGATCGCCACAAAATGAGGGTCGGACTGCTCGACCAGATTAATGTTCTGAAAAATCGCATCAGCAGTTCCCTGATACCACAATTCTTTTTCCGAACGCATTTGTGCCGGAACGTTCGTGATGAAGTGGCTCTTCAGCAGTCCGCCGAACTGCCACCCTTCGCTCAAATGCTGCAGAAGCGACTGGCTGCGGAACTGCGTGAGCACATAAATGGAATGGATCCCGGAATTCACGAAATTGCTCAGAACAAAATCGATGATCCGGTATTTCCCGCCGAAGGGGACCGCCGGCTTGGCGCGTTCGCGGGTCAACGGATAGAGCCGAGTTCCTTTTCCCCCCGCCAGCACAATGCCCAATACCCGCCGCCGCAAACTTCCCTGTACTCCGACCGCTGATTCTTGCCCTGCAATCCGAGTCTCAGCCAAGCAGTCCTCCCAAAACAGCTTTTCCGCAAGATGGTATCAGAGCCCACCGGGATGCTTTTGGAAGCGAATCAACCAACTGCCGTTGCTTAAATCTTCAGGAAAAGTTTTCGACGGTACATCCAAAATAAAATGAGCCAGAAGGTCAACATCACTCCGAGCCCGTAAGCCACGGGCAGAAAGGTAGGAGAGACCGTCGCAGAGAACGCACCGCCCAGGTGAGTCTCTATAGACCTCCGGACGAAGTCCTCCATCGTCCAACTCATCACATAGATGGCGATCGAGTTCATTCCCACTACAAGCAGCGGAAACGCCCAGCGCCGCCAGCCCTTCCAATCGGTCAGCGCATAGAATCCAGCCAGCATCAGAATCACCAGGCCGCCGCTGTAAAGCGTGTAGGATGACGTCCACACTCGTTTCACGATCGGGCAGATGCCCGCCCATTGACAAACTAATCCCAGGACGACCAGCGTTGCTCCGCCTACGACCAGGCCGCGCAACTTCTCATCCTTCGATCTTGTGCTCTTGAGCCATTCTCCCGTCAGAAGCCCGAGAATCATGGTTGCCAAGGTGGGAATAAAGCTCAGCGTCGACCAGCCTCCTTCATTGAAGACAAACGGCTGTTCGCGCGGGAACAGATTCAGGAACCACACATCAAAGGCCCACGACAGATTCGAATTTTTATTGAAGTGCGATAAGAACCCGGTGTAGTTGTGCTCCCAGTTCGGAGGAACTCCCACGCGGGCATAATCGAAATTCGATCCCGGCGCCGGATACAGCGCGAATGCCCCCCAGAAGCAAATCAGGATCAATAACATCACGATCACCTGCGTGCGCACCCGCGTGAATGCCAGCAGGAACAGGAACACGTAGCCCAATCCGATCTGCGTCAGTGTGTCTTCGAAGGTGAAATAGGTTTGCTGCCGATGAATGGAGCGCAGAAAGATGCCGAGAATGATCAGTAAGAACGCCCGCCATACGGCATGGCCAAACAGTCGCCAGAAAGTTTGCCCTCTCGCCGTTCGGCTCGCGATCGAAAACGGCATCGCCGCGCCCACCAGAAACGAAAACCCTGGCTGAATCAAATCATGCAGCGAGCAGCCTTGCCAGTCCACGTGGTCGGTGTTGTAGGCAATCGCCGCCCATATCCAGCTGTGTGGAAAAGATCGTGCCACGGTGTGCAAGTGCGTCGCTTCATTGAGCATCAGCAGCATGATGGTGCCCCGGAAAGCGTCCAGCGAAAGCAGGCGGCTGGTGCCTGCGGCCTTCGCTGTAGGTTCCTTGACCAGCACAGCTTCCCGCGGAGTTTCGATCTGCGCACTCCCCATAAGATCCCCTCGCGCAATACTCGATCGGATGCCCCATTTTCTTTAGCGCCCTTTGCGCGAGAAGTGGGGATTTTGACTTATCCTGCAAACTTCTCCGATTCCGTCCGCACCTTCCAGTGATCCCGTGTAAAGTCGGGAAACTTCTGTGGCGCTCCCTTCTGCGACACCGACGCCTCACTCAGCGGAGTCGGCGCGCTCCACGCAGCCGCATCGTACACATCGATATCCGGAACCAGTCCTCGCTTGATGCAATCCATCAACCGGAAATTCATGATGTAGTCCATCCCGCCGTGACCACCCATCTTCCGCGCCATCTCTTCGTTATTCTTCCACAGCGGATGCTCGTATTTTTCCTTGAAGGCATCGACCTTCTGCCATTCCTCGTCCTTTTGTCCATCGATGAATACCCGTGCCGGATAGTCGGCGAATATTCCCTTCGTCCCCTGAATCATATTTAGCCGGCTATACGGTCGCGGGTTCACGACGTCATGCTGCAGAAGGATCGTGCGCCCATCCACGGTCTTGATGATGCTGGTGTTCATGTCACCGCAAATGTATTTTTCCGCGCGCTTTGCATCTCCCTCGGGAAAGTGCTCCTTTACGTACGCGCTCAACGACGCTTCCGGCGAACTCACTGAAACCATGTAGTCGAAGCGGTCGCCGCGATGGATATCCATGTAATGCGCGACCGGGCCCAAACCGTGCGTCGGATACAGGTTCCCGTTGCGCTGCATGTGAGGAAAGCGCCGCCACAAACCTTCCCCTTCGTTCGCCGTCAAGATACCCCGCAAGTCGTGGAGATACGCTCCCTCGCCATGCGTAATTTCGCCAAAGACTCCATCGCGCACCATCTGCAGCACCATCATCTCTGACGATCCGTAGCAGCAGTTCTCCAAAATGACGCAGTGCTTGCGCGTTGCCTCGGAAGTATTCACCAAGTCCCAGCATTCCTGCAACGTCGTTGCGGCCGGCACTTCCACAGCTGCGTGCTTGCCGTTCTTCATCACGTCAACGGCCATGGGCACGTGCCAGTTCCACGGAGTCGCGATGTAAACGATGTCCAGATCGAGCTGGTTCAGATTCTTGAAGTCCGTGTCACTCTTGCCGAACCCGGCAGGCTTGGGCTGGCCCGCATCCGTCACTGCCTTCTGCGCATGCTCCACCTTTTCCGGCACCAGATCGCAGATGGCCTTTACTTCCACGCCATCCACCGCCAGCAGATCCCGCAGCAAACTCGAGCCCCGTCCGCCGACGCCGATGATTCCCAAACGCACGCGCTCCCGTGCCTCAAACGGAACGCCAATCATCGTCGCGTTCGCGCTCTTTGGTGTCGCGGCCAGAAGATTCTCGGTCAGAATCTCATTCGCGATCACCAGCCCCGCACCACCCATCGCGGTGCGGAACATGAAGTTCCGTCGCGAAATGTTCTCCGGCTCCCCGTTTTCGCCCATGTCCTGTAAACCTCCCGCCCGATTCTAGTCCCAAGGCCAGGGAATATCTCTTATCGCCGCAAGCGCACGAGCAAAAATGAAAATTGAGAACGGAATTAGAAGGGGGTTGAGGGATCTCTGGTGAGCGCAGCGGGAAAAAGAAAAGGCAGACCCGGTAGAGGCCCGGCTGATTTGCCGATGACTGAAAGCTGACCGCTGAAAGCTACTTCATCGCGACAACATGCTTGCTCAGGCGTGCCTTGTAGCGCGAAGCGGTGTTCTCGTGCAGCGTCCCCTTCTGGATGGCCTTGTCGAGAGCAGAGACTGTCTTGCGGTACATCTGCTCGGCAGCGGCCTTGTCGCCCTTGGCGATGGCCTCGCGCAGATCTCGCAACTGGGTGCGGAGGCTGGAGGTATTCGCGCGATTGCGGGTCGTACGACGTTCGGTCTGGCGCGCACGCTTCTGCGCCGAAAGATGATTTGCCATGTCTGGTTCGTTACCTTCGTGTCTTCAGAGAGATATTCGGGTAGGTCCGAATTCCTTATTATAGGGGTGCACCGCTCGGCCGGTCAACCAATCGTCCGCCGAGAGAGGAGCCGATTCGTCGGCGCGAACTCGGGAAAAGATCGGTATCCAGGGAAATGATTCGTATCAGGGCACGGCTTCAGCCGAGTCGTAATAGCGCGTTCCAAACGCGCGCCTTTGGCCGCTGGAGTGGCAGGATCCTATGACTGACGGACTCGATCGCCTCAAAGTTCTCATCAACTCCTCGACACCCATCGTCGTGATGGAAACGTCCGAGGAAATGCATGCGGTCAATCTGGTTCGCACCGCGTGCTCCGCACTGAACGTGGCGACTTTTGAATGGAGCATCGCCGACGGCCTGGTTCGTTCCGGCAGCAATGCACCTGTCGAAGTGCAGAAGCCCAATCTGCAGGCCCGCATCGATCAAGCCACCGGATGGACCCGAGTGAACTCCGGAGCGTTAGCTCAACCGCACACCACACTAAGTCCCGGCGGCGGTGAGGCCGACCGTCTCACGCGCGCCGTTATGTCCTCTATGGGACCTGACGCTGCCGCCGCTGCGTCCAGCGGATCGATCTACAACACCCGTGAACCCGTACAGGCTCTCGCAAACATGGAATCGATGACGGTCGAGGCCGTCTTCATCCTCAAAGATTTTCATCGCCACATGGACGATCCCGTGGTCGTCCGTCGCCTCCGCGATGTCGGGCAGAAGTTCTCGGCAAACCGCCGCACCGTCATCCTGACCGCCCCCGAACTCACGGTTCCACCGGAACTCACTACGCTGGTCGAATACTTCGACCTTCTGCTCCCCGATCGGGACCGCCTGCACGAAATCGTCCACGACACCTTCACGCGTCTCTCAAAGACCTATTCGCTCAAACTGCAACTCGATGCGGCTGGCGTCGATGCCATGTCAGCGAATCTGCGCGGCCTCACGGAAGAAGAGGCCGAGCGCGCGATTTCGCAAGCCCTGGTGACGCGCTACGCTTTGTGCCCGGAGACCGTTACAGATGTACTCGAAGCCAAGAAGCAACTGCTCCGACATTCGGGGATGTTGGAATTCGTCGAGGCGTCGGACAATATGGCAGCCGTGGGCGGACTCGAGAATCTGAAGCACTGGCTCGGGCAACGCCGCGGTGCATGGGAAGATTCGGCCCGGGAATTCGGCCTTGAGCCGCCGCGCGGCATGATCATCCTTGGCGTACAAGGCTGCGGCAAATCCCTTTGCGCGCGCGCTGTCGCTGGCGAATGGAAGTTGCCTCTAGTGAAGTTCGACACGTCCGCCGTCTATGACAAGTACATCGGCGAAACGGAAAAGCGCATTCGCAAAGTTTTTCAGGTCGCCGAAGGCCTCGCCCCGTGTGTGCTCTGGATCGATGAACTGGAAAAGGTGTTCGCCGGCAGCAGCCCCGATTCCGCCTCGGCTGATGCCGGAGTCTCCTCGCGCTTGCTGGCCTCCTTTCTTTCCTGGATGCAAGACCGTAAATCTCCAGTATTCGTGGCCGCGACGTGCAACAACGTAACGGTGCTGCCGCCGGAATTGATTCGAAAAGGCCGTTTCGATGAACTTTTCTTCGTCGATCTCCCCAATCAATCCGAGCGCCGCCAGATCCTCACGATCCAGCTTTCTAAGCGGAAGCGCAATCCAGCAGAGTTCGATCTCGAAAAGGTCGCCACTGCCGCCAAGGGATACTCGGGCGCGGAAATCGATGCCGCCGTGCAAGGGGCCATGTACGCCGCGTATTCCGAGAAGAAGCCGCTGTCGACGCAGCATCTTCTTAACGCCATCGCGGAGACCGTGCCGCTCTCGACCACGCGCGCCGAGGAAATTGCCACCCTGCGCGAATGGGCGCGAACCCGCGCTGTCCCGGCATCGGCGAGGGATGCAGTGTCCGCGTCAGTATGAATCGTGGCTAAGTTCTTGCAGGCCGTTAGAGTCGTGAAAAGGAGTACGGCATGAAACGGGTTCTGATTCTGGTTTTAGCGATAACAACCTTGGCGGCAGCGCGAGACAAGAAAGCAAAAGTTCAGCTGGGACCGTATCTATTCACCAGCAAAGCTTCCGCGCAGACGGTGAAGGCCCTGATCGTCCAGACAAGCCTGCAGGGTGGCTATGCGCTCGAGTCCGATCAACCGTTGCAGTTTCGCTTCTCCAAACCGGGGCAGATGCCACTCATGGATGCGGTCTTCACCGCATCGAGCGCTTGTCCCGGAATGACTACCAAGAAAGTCTGGGCCTACACACTGGCGGAACTCAACGGCGCCACCAAAGTGTCGGTCCAACCGGCTTGGGAATATCCCGACGATTACTGTCAGCTGCAAACTCAGGCGACGGTCTGGGGTGTACCCGAGGAAATAGCGGCATTTCAAGCCATGCTGGATAAAGCTCCCGCCCCACCTGCTCAAGGCTCAAATCCAAGTCCAGCGCGTTAGTTCCTCGGGAGGTGCTCGAGTGGGCGTGAACATGCACGATCCTCGGTCTCGGCTTCGACCAAGGTAGAGATGTGCCACTGTCTGGGTCATCCCTACAAACGAAAAGCCTGCTCGATGTCGCGGATTAAATCCTCAGGGTCTTCCAGTCCTACATAAAATCGAACAAGCCGATCTCCATAGGCGCGAGCGTTCGGCGCTTCATCCAGATCGGGCGTCACGACCAGGCTCGAAACGCCTCCCCAGCTGTAGCCCATCTGAAATAACTGCAAGCGCTCCATGCACCGATGAAGGTCCTGCCGACAAACCGGTGGGCGATACACAACCGAGAATAGGCCGGATGACCCCGTGAAATCACGTTTCCAAATTTCATGTCCCGGGCAAGATGGCAATGCGGGATGGAGCACGGTTTCCACCTCTGGGAGCGCACCGAACCATTTCGCGACACGTAACGCCGACTCCTCAATTGTCTTGAGCCGAACATGCAGCGTCTGCAGACCCCGTAGCGCCAGAAAGCAATCTTCCGGTGACGGCACCATCCCAAGGTGCTGAAACGCAGCGCCGGTTCGTTGGTAAAGGGCTTCGTCGCGGACGGTTACCGCCCCCAGCAGCAGATCACTGTGTCCGCCAACGTATTTCGTTATCGCTTGTACCGAGAAATCGATCTGGTGCCGGAAGGCGTCGAAAAGAACACCCGCTCCCCATGTGTTGTCGAGCGCGACCGGCACGTTCCGTGCGTGTGCCGCAGCTATGATGGCAGGGACGTCTTGTACTTCCATCGTGATCGAACCCGGGCTCTCACACCAGACGAGGCCAGTGTTGTCGCGAATCCGTTTGCTTACGCTTGCACCTTCGAGCGGCGGGTAGTATTCCACTTCGACCCCGTAGCGGCGGAGCACCTGGTCGGCGAATCCTCGGCTTGGGCCATAAATGCTTTCGGGAACCAGTACGTGTCCGCCGGCAAACAAACAGGCCATGTAAATAAGAATGAGGGCTGACTGGCCTCCCGGTGTCACGAAAGATCTATACCCACCCTCCAGTTCGGCGACGCGCGCCGCGAGTTCCAACGTCGTTGGAGTGCCGTAGGAGCCGTAGGAATAAGGAACGTCATCGTGATTCCACGTGTCGGTGATCGCCGAGGCTCGGCGGAATAACGTCGTTGAACCTCGGAAGACGGGAGTGGCGAGAGACCGGAATCCTTCCGGCACTTTTCGCTGTGAGTGAATCAACTTGGTTGTCCAGTTTAGTGACATTCTCTCGTCTCCGTGGAAGTATCTAGCCGATTAGACCGTGCAATCGACAATGTCAACATGCTACCCGATGGCAGTTATCGAGGAGCCACTGGGGACCTTTCAGGCCAAACCGGAGAGGCATGCTATTTTCCCTCCCATTGACGCGCCCTGAATCCCCGGGGTAGGCTTTACTCAATGGTAGTGACTTGCCTCTTGGGCATGCGCAGTTCGAACCATCCCGTCTCCAAGCAAAACCCTGCCTTGTGTGCGAACAGTACTGGTGTGTTCCGCGATCGCCGGATGTCGAGAGCCGCCCGGCTCCTCGGTTCCAGCCCGCGGAGGCCCGCCACTTAGAACATAAAGAATGAAGAAGAGCATCGGGGTGACTCCCAACATCGAGACCTTGTTCGGCACGCGGGACGAGAATGTGCGCCTGCTTGAAGACGGCCTGAACATCACCATCAATCTGCGTTCGAATGCCATTGAACTTGAGGGTGCCGCCCGCGATGTGGCTCGTGCCGAACAGGTCTTCACTGACTATGAGAGCCTGCAGCGTTCTGGCTACAGCTTCAACAACGGCGATCTCAACAGCATGCTGCGCGTACTGACCTCCGATCCGAACTCCACGTTGCGAGGCCTGGTCGATGCCGGCAAGCAGCGTTCCTTCGGGCGCCGCACCGTCCAGCCGAAGAGCAGCAACCAGCGCCGCTATCTCGAAGCCATCGAGACGCACGACATGGTGTTTGGGATTGGGCCGGCGGGAACCGGGAAGACTTATCTGGCCGTCGCGATGGCGATTTCCGCTCTTCTGGCAAAGCGCGTGAACCGCATCATCCTGGCGCGTCCGGCAGTGGAAGCGGGTGAGCGTCTCGGATTTCTCCCCGGCACGCTGCAGGACAAGATCGATCCCTATCTGCGCCCGTTGTACGACGCACTCTACGACATGCTCGATCCGGAGAAAGTCGATCGCTATCTGGAAAAGAATGTGATCGAGATTGCGCCCATCGCGTTCATGCGTGGACGCACACTGAATGATTCCTTCGTGATCCTCGATGAGGCGCAGAACACAACCTCGGAGCAGATGAAGATGTTCGTTACCCGGCTTGGCTTCAATTCCAAAGCCGTAATCACCGGCGATGTAACCCAGATCGACTTGCCGAATGCGCGCCGCAGCGGCCTGCTGGAAGCGGTTGAAGTTCTCAAGAATGTGAATGGATTGGCGTTCGTGCACTTCGACGAAGCCGACGTCGTGCGCCATCATCTGGTGCAGCGGATCGTCCGCGCCTACGACGAGCATAAGACGCGAATGGCAGAACAGCAGATGCTGTTGCTGGCGGAGGCAGAGACTGCGGCGGCTTCCCCCGACAAACAGCCCGCCGCTCCGCCAAATACGGTCCCTACGAATACACCTTCGGCGAACGAAGAGAATCGCACATCGGCGAAAGCCGAGGGATAGAGCTTTTTGAATCAGATAGGAGGGCCACCGCAGCCCTCCTATCTGCGTTTAACGGGATTCCAGCTGAGAAGAAGAGGTGGCCGGCTTGGTGATCTTCAAAAAGCGAGTTGCGGAACTGAGCGTGACATCGCTCGATCGTTTCGTACTCCGGGCGCGTCGAGCGGTGCGCATCAAAGGTACGGTCGATGTGCTGATCACGAGCAGCGGCGCCATGCGAGCGCTGAACCAGCGTTTCCGCGGCAAGAACAAGCCGACCGACGTTTTGTCATTTCCGTCCGTGGCATCGGGTGCTTCTGAGTCACGGCACAACTTTTCCGCGAATCGGCGCCCCTTCGCAGGTGAAATTGCGATCTCTGCCGATATTGCCCTCGACAACGCCCGCCGCCTTGGCCATTCCGGCGCGCTCGAGGTGAAGGTGCTTGTGCTGCATGGAATCCTGCATTTGGCAGGCTTCGATCACGAGCGCGATAATGGTCGAATGGCACGTAAGGAAGCCAGTCTGCGCCGTACGCTCCGACTTCCATCGTCGCTGACCGAACGGAGCGAAACCGGCCGCGTCCAATCCGCCAAAGTCCGACGCGCTGCTCCAGATTTGAGGAGAGTTTCGAGGACGGCATGAACCTCGCCGTCACCTTCGCGCTATTTCTGCTGGTCGGGCTGCTGACCCTCGTCTCGTACGTCGACCGCGTCTATCAGGAAGCCGGTAAATTCCTCTCGCGCGAATTTCAGGACAACATCGATGTATTCGAGCAGAGGATCGAGCCTGCGCTTAAGATCGGTCGGAGCCGTGCCGCGTTGTCGATGGCGGTGCTGACGCAACTTACCATTGCGGCCATCGCCCTGCTGATTGGGTATCTGCTGTTCCACGATTCGGAATGGAATGCCTATGACATCCTGCAAGCTACGATCAGCCTGCTTCTCATCGTAATTGTCTGTAATCGCTTTCTGCCCTTTGTCTTCTTCTCGCGCACCAAAGGCGGGTGGCTGTTGCATTGGGTACTGATTCTGAAAGGGTTGATCTACCTGGTCATGCCGGTCACAATCGTCGTCGGCTTCCTGCAATCGGTGGTTACTCTGACGCGAGAAAACACGACCGAAGAGCCCGAAACCGCGTCTGAAGCGGTGGATGCACTCATCGAAGCGGGTCAGGAAGAAGGAATCATACAGGCGGGCGATCGCGATCTAATCCAGTCGGTCGTGGAATTCAGCGGCAAGACGGTGCGCGAGGCGATGAAACCACGCCCTGCTATGTTTGCCGTCCCCTTAAGCACGACCGTGGAGCACTTCATTGAGATGCTGCGCGCCAAGCACTATTCGCGTGTCCCGGTTTATGAAGGCAGCATCCACAACATCAAGGGAATCGTTTATACCGCAGACGTGCTGCAGGTGCCCGATGCCGAGGCGCAGGTGCGTACGCTCGATTCAATTATGCGGCGCGACGTTTACTTTGTCCCGGAAAGCAAACTGGGTAGCGATTTGCTGCGTGAGATGCAGAAGCAGAACATCCGCATGGCGATTGTCGTCGACGAATACGGCGGCGTCGCGGGGTTGGTCACGATCGAAGACCTGGTGGAAGAGATCGTGGGCGAGATTCGCGACGAGCGCGACAAGCCTGAGATCGTGCGTGACGGCGACCGCGGATTCATTGTCTCCGGTGGCATGGATGTCGATCGTCTTAACGAGCTGTTCGGCACCAAGCCGGAAGGCAAGGAATCTGCTACCATCGCCGGGCTGGTCAGCGAACTTGCTGGGCGGATTCCCCGCAAGGGCGAAACCATCGAAGAAGACGGTTTGCGCTTCGAAGTCCTCGAATCGACCGATCGTAAGGTAGAGCGGGTGCGGGTATCAGCTGTGCAGCCGAGGCAACTGAAACTGATATGAATCAGCCTCTAGCTCTCAGCTGCTGGCCAACGCCGGGTTAGCTAAAAACGAGCAGCTAGAAGCTGAGTTGCCATGCCATTCCGTTCCGGATTCGTCTGCATCCTCGGTCGCCCCAATGCGGGCAAGTCCACCTTGCTCAATTCCCTCGTCGGGGAGAAGCTGGCGATCATCTCCCCCAAGCCGCAGACCACGCGCAACCGCATACAAGGCGTGGTGCACGTCCCCAAGCGCAAAGGTAAAGATGGCGGACAGATCGTGTTGATCGATACCCCAGGAGTGCACAAACCCGATAGTTCGCTGGGGCGCAAGATGATGGTCGAGGTTCGCGAAGCGCTTGAGGGCTGCGACCTGGTGCTGGTCATTATTGATGTCAGCCACAAACTCGATCCCCGCGATCAGTTCGCGCTTGATCTGGTGAAACAATCGAAAGCCAAAGCTTTCTTGATTCTCAATAAGATCGACCTGATCAAAGAGAAATCGAAGCTGTTGCCCCTCATCGAGGAATACCGCAAGCTCTACGACTTCGCCGAGGTGTTCCCGATCTCGGCATTGAAGCGCAAAGGTCTCGATGATCTTCTGCAGGCGATTCTGTCGGCCCTCCCAGCCGGCCCTGCGTATTTTCCCGAAGACGAGGTCACCGATCAGCCGGCGCGATTCATGGCGGCTGAGATCATCCGCGAGCAAGTCCTGCTCAACACTAGTGAAGAGATTCCATATGCGACAACCGTGATCGTCGAAACCTTCGAGGAAGGTAAGCGTCTCACGCGCATTGCAGCCACGATCTATTGCGAGCGCGAAGGCCAAAAAGGAATTCTGGTGGGCAAGGGCGGCCGTATGCTCAAGAAGATCGGGACCGCAGCGCGCATGCAGATCGAGCGCATGCTCGGAACCAAGCTCTACCTTGAACTTTATGTGAAAGCTGAACCCGGCTGGCGCGATTCCAGGCGGTTTGTCGAGGAACTCGATTGGCGGCGTCAGTTGGAGCAGCGCATGCTCGAGCAGCGACCCGAACGCGATTCTGCCGAGCCGACGGACGACCAGTCGCATCAATAGCAAGACGATGCAGCAGTGTTATGGTACGACCCGGAAGCGGGCGCATTGCCGATTCTGGCGTCTTCCCGCTAGAATCAAATTGCCGCAGGTCTTGGGGTGCGGGACGGAACAATCGAGCCAAACGATAATGCCAGATGGGGATCCTACCGAAGAACACTTCCCGGAGTACGACTTCGATCCAGAAAAGTTGAATCTGCGTGTCCGCGTGGCACTAGCGGCTGACCGTAAGGCCGTCGACCAGGTCGTTGAGCAAGTCATGCAGGCCGTTCGCGACATGAAGTGCGTCAACGGTAAAGAAGACGCGATTGAATTAGCTCTCCAGGAAGCGCTGGCCAATGCCGTCGTTCACGGTGCCAAAGAAGATCCCACAAAAACTGTAGAGTGTCTCGTCGCCTGCGACGAGCAACGCGGCATCCTGATCATCGTGCGCGATCCCGGCGAAGGTTTCGACCCCAAGGCGATTCCCAGTTGCACGATGGGCGAGAATCTGTATTCCAATCACGGCCGCGGGATTTTCCTGATCAATCAGTTGATGGACGAGGTCAAGTTCCGCAAGAACGGCACCGAGATTCACATGGTGAAGCGGTAGTCTCTTCGGTCCACAGTAAGTCTGAAAAGGATATGGCGATCCCGAAGAACATCAAAATCTTGTTGCCGTGGTCGCTTCTCGACCAGCCTGGTATGGAATCGCGAGCAGAACAGCTGTCTGCTGAACTGAAGGCAGAAGTGTCACTTGGGCACCCTCTCTACGGCCTAGATGCGAAGGCCGTGGCATCGCGAATCGACCGAGACGATGTTCTGTTTGAACTCGAGGGGGCACCGAATTACCTTGCAGTAGTCCACTTAACTTGGCACCGAGAAGAGGATCCAAGATGGCCATCGGTGCAGTTCTTCAAGGATTGGGAGCACTGGGCGAATGAGGATATGGTCCCTGCTCACAATGACCGATAATGGCCTTGTGTTGTGGCTCTACTCTTTCGCCGCAATCCCCAAAGCTTTCATCTTCCGATAGAGATGGCTCCGCTCCAGTCCCAGGACTTCCGCTGCTCGGGTCACATTCCCATGCGTCTCATCCAGTTTCTTGAGAATGTAATCTCGCTCATACGCATCCCGCGCCTGATGCAGCGTCGAGAACTCACTTTTGGGAGCGCGCCGCCCGCCATCGCGATACACCAGCGGCGGCAGGTGCTTGGCGTCGAACCGCGTCGTCGTAGGATTCATGATGACGATGCGCTCGATCACATTGCGCAGTTCGCGCACGTTACCCGGCCACGAATAGCGCATCAGGATGTCGATCGCGTCATCGGTAATTTCTCGCGGACGCCGTCCGTATGTCGCTGCCAATTCTTTCAGGAAATGCCGCGTGAACAGAGGAATGTCCTCTTTGCGTTCGCGCAGCGGCGGCACAAAGAAAGGAATGACATTTAGCCGGTAAAACAAGTCCTCGCGAAAATTCCCGCGAGAAATCTCTTCTTCCAGGTCCTTATTGGTGGACGCAATGACTCGCACATCAACGGTAATCGTTTCGTCACTGCCCACCGGAGTAAACCGCTGCTCCTCCAGCGTACGCAGCACTTTCGACTGCGTCTTCAGGCTCATGTCGCCAACTTCGTCGAGGAAGAGCGTGCCTCCGCTGGCCCGCTGGAACTTGCCTTCTTTTTCGTTGGCCGCTCCTGGAAATGATCCTTTGCAGTGCCCGAACAGTTCGCTCTCAATCAGATCTTCAGGAATGGCGGCGCAATTCATCTCGACAAAGGTCTCGTCCTTGCGCAGGCTCTGGGCATGGATAGCATGAGCTACTAGTTCTTTGCCGGTGCCCGACTCGCCATAAATCAGCACGCGTCCGTTCGTCGGGGCCATGAGGCCGATCTGCTGCCGTAGAGCCTTCATCGGGATGCTGTCGCCCACGATGATGCTCTTCGACTGAAGCTGCTTCTTGAGATCAATGTTTTCCCGATGCAGTTTCTGGGACTCGATCGCGTTTTTCACGACGATCAGCGTCTTTTCGATACTGAGAGGTTTTTCGAGAAAGTCGTAGGCGCCGAGTTTCGTGGCGCGCACCGCGGTTTCAATCGTTCCGTGGCCAGAGATCATCACCACTTCAGGCGGATTATCCAGTTCGCGAATCTGGGCAAGGGCCTCGAGTCCGTCCATTCCGGGTAGCCAAATGTCGAGCAAGATGACATCGAAGGAACTCTTGCGCACCGCTTCCAGACACGCCTCCGCGCTTCCAACGGATGAGGCGGAATAGCCTTCGTCCGTGAGAATGCCGGCCAGCGTGTCACGAATGCCAGCCTCGTCATCAACAATCAGGATGTTATGCATGCTTGGAGAGAACTGCCGCCGGCGTCGACTCCGGGACGACCGGAAGCTCCACGATAAAGCGCGCGCCCACCGGACGATTTTCCTCTACACGAATCGAGCCATGGTGATCTTCTACGATGCGGCTTACAATCGCAAGCCCAAGCCCGGTGCCGCGTTTCTTGGTCGAAAAGTATGGGAGGAAAAGCTTCTCTTTCAATTCTCGCGTCACGCCATGCCCGGTGTCCGCCACGCTGATCTCGACGGCGTCGCGGCTGGCCACCAGGGCGGTGCAGATTTCGATCTCGCGCACCACAGAGTCTTGCGTTGCCTCGGCGGCATTGTCGACCAGATTGGCGACAGCCCGCCGAATGGACTCGTTGTCGGCCATCACTTTGGGCAGATCAGGCGCTAGCGATTTGTGCACGCCGATGCCATCCAGTCGACCATTGAACATCGAAAGGGCGCTTTCGATGATCTCGTTGATGTCGGCGGGCTGCGGCTCGGCAACCGGGAAGCGTGCCAGAGTCGAGAACTCGTCCACCAGACGGCGCACCGTTTCGACCGCTCCGGCGATCGTCTCCGCGCAGGTTCGGAAGATGCCTATCGACGCGGGATCGTTGGGAGTGGCACGGTCCAGATGCCGCTGGATCCTTTCCGCCGAAAGCCCAATCGGAGTCAGCGGATTTTTGATCTCATGGGCAACGCGTCGGGCGACTTCGCGCCATGCAGCCTGCTTCTGGGCTTTGAGCAGATCTGATAAGTCTTCAAACACCACAACGTACCCGGCACGCTCTCCCTGATGACGCAAGGGCGCAACGGTGACCGCGACGTTCAACGATCCGTGCGCCAGAGGCATTTCCATCTGACTGGTAGTGAGTCCCATGCGGTCGGCGCGGCGCAGCAAGAGTTCGAAATCCTCGACAACGTCTACGGGAAAAATGTCGGAAAGCGCTGCTCCCAGAGAAATCGGCGAAGTTTCTTCCTGTCTCCCTTCGGGATGAAATATCCGCAGCAGAGCCTGATTCGTGTGGGCCACACGGCGATTGGCATCGAGCGAGAGCACGCCCGTCGGGATGCTCTCGAGGATCGTCTCCATCTGACGGCGGCGATGCTCGAGCTCCGTGTTCGCAACGGCCAGGTCGCGCGTGGAACTCTGAAGCTGGCCACGGCTGGCCTCGAGTTCTTCGGCCATGCGGTTAAAAGACCGCACCAGGTCGCCGATCTCATCGGCAGCGCTGACGTCAACACGATAATCGAGGCGTCCGCGAGAGATCTCCTGCGTGGCTTCTGCCAACGCGGCCAGCGGGCGCGTCACCAGCTTCGCCAGGAACAGAGCAAGCCAAGTGCTCACGAACAGGACCATCATCGTGATCAGCAGCAGAAGTCCAACATAGGTTTGGCGCACACGATGGCGCTCGCGGCTCAGCTGGAAGTAGCGTTGTTGTCCGGCTTCGACCTGAGAAACCGTCTGAGAAAAATCGTGAGGCAGGGGTATTGCGATCAGGATCTGCCCTCCGCCAGGAACGGCGGCGCTGCCCAGTGTGTAATCGGTCTGTTGCCAGGTAAACTGCGCGCGTCGGCCAGTTGTGGCTTCGGCAATTGGGAGAAAGCGTCTTAGCATGGACCACGGCGCGGGAAGATTGAAGCTGGCTTCGGCGTCCCCGCCGCGCAGGGCGACCGCGAATCCACCCTGCAGTGTGATCTCGTGATGCTGGAACTCGGTCGTGACCGCCGTGAATCCGTGGCCGGCGAAGGCGTGCTCGATCGCGGGAGAAGACGCAATCGCTGCCGCTTCCGCCCGAGCGTTCTGCTGCGCATACTGAGTCAGCAACGAAACCATAGCCTGCGTGTCGGAACGCACCTGTTCCCCAGGAGTGGAGAACCACTTGTCGATCGAGCGGTTCATCAGGCCATAGGCAAACCAGTACATCACGATGACCGGAACAAACGAGAGCAGCAGAGCACCCGCCACCATGCGAGTACGAAACTTTGAACCCAGCACGCCCATCCGCCGCTCGGCAAATAGCTTGAGCAGGTTCCGGGCGAGTACAAACGTCAGAGCTACGAATAACAGGGAGATCAGCAGTGACAGCGCATAAAAGACGATCGCTTGTTGGTTGGTTTCTGCGGAAAGGATGGTGTTATTAAAGGCCGTTTGCGACGCCAGAACCACAAAAAGCGCGAGAACCGCGATCGTCAGCAGGATGATGACCTGCTTTCTATCAGAGCGCTTCGGTGGCCGGATTGGAGCTGAGGCATTCACGAAGTCCAAAGCCTTATGACAAGGATAGCCTTAACGGAATTATAGATGCAGAAAAGTGCGCGACGACGCGTGCCTCAGTGGGTTCGGGACGCGGTAGAGTTGAGTTCGTCGAGGATCGCGAAATAGGACTGCTTGGGCTGATACGCTCGATCAAAGGGCAGGGCAGCGCCGCGGGCGCCGCGCGAGTGCGACCCGATCCATGAGTATTTGTCGGTAAAGCCCCAGGTTTGGACCGCGCTGCATCCGGGATGCTGCAGACAGGCATGAACCACGCCATGGTAAACGTCCGCTTGCCGCCGCAGATCTCCTTCCATTGTATTCCCCTGCGAGTCAACGGGCAGGGAAACATCGAGTTCCGTGATGTGGACCTGAAGGCCGAGGGCCGTGAGTCGCGCGATATTTGCGGCAAGCGGCACGGCGTTGTAGTCGAGTTGGGAAATGTGTAATTGAAGTCCAACGCCGTCGATCGGCACACGTCGCTGCTTGAAGTCCTTGACCATGGCATAGACCGCGTCGGACTTTCGATTCATGCCTTCGCCTTCGGCTTCGTTATAAAAGAGAAGAGTGTGAGGTTCCGCTTCATGCGCCCAGCGGAATGCCTGCTCCACGTAAGCTGTCCCTTCGCCGGACATCCCGATGCCGGGGCGGTTATACCAGATGGAATCCTTCGTCTCGCCTTTTTCATTCAGTGCCTCGTTGACTACATCCCATGCGAAAACTCGTTCCGCATAATGCTTCATCACGGTTGTGATGTGCTCCTGCACTAAATGCGACAACTGAGCTGGAGTAAAGTGGCCTTGCACCAGCCATTGCGGATTGTCGTGGTCCCAAACCAGGCAATGGCCGCGAACTTTCATGTTGTGGGCTTCCGCGAATTTGACCACCTCATCGCCCTGGCGGAAATCGAACTCTTCATCGCGCCGCACCACCCACCACTTCATCGCGTCCTCCGGTTCGACCATGTTGAATTCGCGACCGATCGTAGCTGCGTAGGCTGGTTCCGACAAAAGGGAAGGGCGCACGGCAGCGCCCACTAGAATGTCCCCTCGATTCGCTGCTTGCCGCAGCCGGCTTGGAGAGTTCTGCGCGGAGGCTGCAAAGGCCAGGAATGCAATGACGAATCGGCGACAGCGCGAGAGGCGGCACGGAAACGTCATTCCTTATTGGGTACAGCAGGCAGGAACGGCTGTAAAGGACATCCATCACATTTCGGCTTTGATTTCCCACAATGGTATTTTCCAACTCCGACAATGAGCCCATGCATTTCGTTGTACACCTGGGCCAGCGCGGTTCGATGCGCAGTGCTCATGGCCGACGGAGGATGCACGGTTCCGGGAAATCCGGATGCAAGAGGCGCAGCAGGCTTGGATTCCTGCTCGTCGGCAATCGGACTGAGAGAACGCTCGAATGTCAGCCGAATCTCTTCGTAGTCCGTTCTTTCCGGCAGGATGGAATGCCGATCCAGCACGCGCCGCGTGTAAGCATCCACGACAAACACTGGATGGTTGCCCGCATACAGAAGAATCGAGTCGGCCGTCTCGGGTCCAATGCCATTCAACCCCAGCAGTTCTTCGCGCAGCTGAGCGGTCGGCTGGGCGAACATTCGTTCCAGTGAACCGCCATACTGTCGATCGAGGAACTTGATGAAAGTCTTCAGTCGTTGTGCCTTCTGCCGGAAGTAGCCCGAGGGCCGAATCAGACGTTCAAGTCGCGCCAGCTTCACTTTCCTGATTCCCTCCACCGAGAGCACTTCAGCACGGCGCAGGTTCTCCATGGCCCGTTCGACGTTAGTCCATGCCGTGTTCTGGGTCAGGTAGGCGCCGACGATAACCTCGAAGCGTGTCTCGGCAGGCCACCAATGTTGACGCCCCCACGCGCGATAGAGAGCGCGGTAGTACTCTTTAATTTCTTCCTCTTTGGAGTGGTTGGGCACGGGAATCGTTCCTGATTTGAGTGTAAACCGGTCCCTGAAACGGCTTAGTTGCCCCCTTAAACCTGCACAAGACTTACTGAAGTGCATGTACTCGGGCTGGCACTCGACACCCGAAAGTTAAAAAAGGCGCGATTTTCGCGGTTTCTGCGGTCAAAATCCAATCTCCCCATCAAGTGCAAGTACTTAAGTAAGTGGTGCGGTAATCCGCTTGCGTTGACAATTTATGTCAACGCGAATCTAGCTGCATTCTCTCCCAATGAATAAGCAGCTGTTCGCGCCGTGCCCTGCACGAGTGTGAGGCACCGTTCCATCTACGTGGTCAGGAGATCTGCGTATGTCTCAACGGCTGGGTGATCTTCTCGTCAAAGAGAAAATCATCACACC
>Ga0070735_10000151_pt1 | contig 84981 bp, 75 predicted proteins | sample Coa_R1_FD_66443 | JGI IMG/M metagenome (GOLD analysis project Ga0070735, IMG submission 66443) | Surface soil microbial communities from Centralia Pennsylvania, which are recovering from an underground coalmine fire - Coalmine... | ecosystem: Environmental > Terrestrial > Soil > Unclassified ...
AAAATGGCACGTAGTTCTCGCCGGTCGCTCTTCCTTGTAGTCTTTTTCCTCCTTGCATGCGGATTTCTGGGCATCCTCTTTGCCCAGCGTTCCGGTCAGCAGTCGTCCATGACAGGCGACTCCGAGGTCAAGGACAGCCTTAAGCAATTCACCGACGTGTATGCGCTGGTCGAGGAGAATTACGCCGAACCGGTGAATGCCGACAAGGCCATTTATAACGGGGCGATTCCGGGCATGCTGCACGCGCTCGATCCGCACTCGAATTTCTTCGATCCAAAGTCGTACGCGCTCATGCGCGAAGATCAACGCGGCAAGTACTACGGCGTGGGCATGACCGTTGGTCCGCGCAATAACAAAGTCATCGTCATTTATCCATTCACTGGGACGCCCGCTTACAAGGCCGGCATTCACCCGGGCGACGTGATCATTGCCGTCGACGGCAAATCGACCGAGAACATGAGCACCGGCGATGTCGCCGACTTGCTGAAGGGACCCAAAGGAACGACTGTTCACATCAGCATCTCGCGCGAGGGCGTAGAGAAGCCGATGGAGTTCACACTCGTGCGCGATGAGATTCCACGCTACAGCGTGGACGTGCACTTTTTGATCAAGCCGGGCATCGGCTACATGCACGTCAACGGCTTCAACGAAACCACAGAACACGAAGTTTCTGAGGCGCTGGATTCTTTCGGCGATCTGAAGGGGTTGATTCTCGATCTGCGGGGCAATCCAGGTGGACTGCTGAGCGAAGGCGTGGGCGTCGCGGACAAGTTCCTGAAGAAGGGCCAGCTTATCGTTTCGCATCACGGACGTGCCTCTGCGGAGAAGCGCTACATCGCGCAGCACGGTAATGGCGGTAAGGATTATCCGATCGTTGTGCTGGTGAACCGGCTGACCGCATCGGCGGCTGAGATTGTTTCCGGCGCGATTCAGGATCATGATCGCGGGTTGATTGCCGGTGAAGTCACATTCGGCAAGGGCTTGGTCCAGACAGTGTATCCGCTGTCAGAAAACACAGGGCTGGCCCTCACAACGGCGCATTACTACACCCCGAGCGGACGGCTCATCCAGCGCGATTACAGCAACATCTCGCTCTACGACTACTACTACAACCGCAGCGAAAACGACAGCAGCAACACGGCGAACCGTGAGGTCAAACTGACCGACAGCGGACGCACGGTATACGGCGGCGGCGGCATCACTCCCGATGTCAATATTCCTCCGGTCAAGACGAATCATTTCCAGGACACGCTGTTGCAGCACTATGCGTTCTTTAACTTCGCGAAGCGCTACGTGGTGGATCACCGCCCCACCAAGAGCTTTGAGGTCGACGATGCGACGCTGCAGTCTTTCCGCAAGTCGCTCGACGAAGCCAACATCCCATACACCCAAGCGGACCTGATCGACAATAACGATTGGATCAAGTCGAATATCAAGTCGGAGATTTTTGTCGACGCTTTCGGACAGGATGAAGGCATGAAAGTCCGGGCCGAGTCGGATCCTGAGGTCGTCAAGGGTCTGGAACTTCTGCCTCAGGCGAAAGCGCTGGCCGATAACGCCAAGAAGATTGTGGCCGAGCACAATATGGCGCCAGCGTTCAACCGATGATTGAAGCCTGATTTTTTGAAGAGCCCGGATAACGTTCCGGGCTTTGTTTTTGCGCAGTGTTTTTGCACACCGGGGTCACTCAGAGCGTGCCCAGGCGTTCATTGACTTAGGCCCGGGGCTATGTGAGAATCCGCGCAAGAGGGCGCTTTTGCGGGGGCAAACGTGATTTCCTCAAAGCTCGCCTTCCCCTTTCAAAAGAGCCGTCTGAACTGATAGAGAATGGATCTTTTTCATCAGCGTGGCGGACGTGGCGTCCTGCTCAACGGATTGAGGCTTGCGTGAAGCTGCCGATTCTGGCGGGAATACTGCTGCTTGCCCTCCTCGCAGGATGGACGGACCTGCGCAGCCGGCGAATTCCCAACTGGCTGACGGTTTCGGCTTTCTTCGCTGGAATCGCAGTTCACTCGTTTCTTGAGGGTTGGGGCGGCTTGAAAACATCGCTGTTGGGTGCAATCGTTGGGCTCGGGTTGTTGCTCCCCTTCGTTCTAGTGCGCAGCCTGGGTGCGGGCGACTGGAAGTTGGCCGGTGCTCTCGGAGCGTTTACCGGGCCCGGACTCCTGATCGACCTTCTGATTCTGTCGGTTTTTGTGGCGGGACTCATGGCGGTAGTACTGGTCATCTACAAAAAGCGACTGCGGCAGACCATGCGCAATATCGGTCACATTCTGGTCTCTTTGGTCACGTTCCGATTGCCGGAGGCGCGGGTCTCACTGGATAATCCTGATGCCTTGAAAGTCCCCTACGGAGTGGCTCTCGCATCAACGGTAGTGCTCTACACTGTTGCGTACACTTGGGGAGTTCGCTGAATGACGGGTCGCAGACAAACATTTCTCCGGCTGTTTGTGAAAGACACGCGCGGGGCGGAGATCGCCGAGGCCGCGGCAGTTCTGCCGTTGATGTTCATGATCTTGCTGGGAATATTCTGGTTCGGGCAGGCATTCAGCCTCTATGGCGCGATTACGCGCGCAGCGCAGGAGGGAGCGCGCGCCGGGGCTGCCCCCCCGTGTACGACCTGTGGTACAGGGACGATCAGTACAACATCTGCTACGAGTGCGGTGAACGCTACCCTGATAGCATCGCACGTCGATCCAGCGCAGATGCAGACGCCTTCCCAGCCCGTATTCACCTTCTGCCCGGGGATTCCCGCGACGCAATGCCCGCCGACAGGCCTTCCTTGTGTTCAACTTCCCGTCAAAAAGCTGACCAGCAGCCCAGGCGGCGGAGATTGCGGGATTTCCGTTTACTTCCAGTATCCATTCAAGTTCTGGCTTCCGTTCACTTCAGTGAACAACCAAAAGATCATGCTCACGGCCTCCGCGTGGGTGCGAATGGAGAATCAGTGATGGGCTCCATCGAGTCTTCGCTTCGGATCCGTCTGGCTCTCTCCGGGTGGGGTGCCGATTGGGGCACACAGCTCGCGGAATTCGCGATCACGCTGCCCTTGCTGGTCGTATTTGTAGTCGGCATCTTCGATTTCAGTAGCGCCTTCACCCTGAAACAAAAATTGACCAACATTGCTCGCGATGCGACGCGTGCCGCGGCAACCGATCCGGCAACCGATCTGGGGAACCCCCTGCCCATATCTGTGTCCGATGCTTTATATGTGGTCGATAATTACCTGCTCGCGAATAACATCAACGACTGCGGGCTCGGACTGCAAACGCCAAAGTTGGTCGCCGGGCACCCGCTCACCTGGCAGGTAACCATTTCATCGTCATCCTGTGGAATTATCCTGACGATTAACCGGGGATATTATTTCCCGATAGCGACTCCGGTGACGACGCCTCCTTCGCTGACTTGCACACCGGCGGCGGCGAACGGAGCAGTGCAAGTCGTGGGGACCTGTGTGAGCCTTCAATATTCCTATCAATGGCGCTTTGGGCAGGTTTCGAGTTTGCTGGGCAGAAGAGCTGCCCTGCCTGCCTCGATTACCGCTGCAGCCGTCGCCATGAACGAGAACTGATATCCGGGATCGATGAGACTTACCAACAAATTTCGCCGTCAGGATCGCAGCCCAGAACGTGGCGTCACCATGGTCCTGGTGGCATTAGCGATGGTTGCCATTATTGCAATGGCGGCGATGTCGATCGATCTGGTGACACTGTATCTCGCCCGCGAAGAAGCACAGCGGGCTGCAGATGCTGCCGCGCTGGCAGCCGCACGTGTCATCTCGGTCTCGGGCATCACCGGAACCGCGAGTCCTGCAACCTACCCGGGTTACTGGGCAGCTATCTGTGGTTCGACGACGGGATGGGCCACGCAGGCGGCCCTGTCCGCCGCCGCGCAAAATTCGGTGGGTGGAAACTCGGTATCTGTGTCCGTGAATTACTCGGATGGCTCCGCCACGAACGCCAACTGCTCGACCCTTTCGGATGCATTCGCGGTGAACCCGTTGGTGATCGTGCAGATCGCTCCAACCAGCATCCCCAGCTTCTTCTCCCGCATCTGGGGGATCGCCGGAAGTAACATCAGCGCCTCAGCCACAGCGGAGGTCTTCAATCCTTCCGCATCCGACGTAATCGGGATTGCACCCAACAGTCAAGTCACGCCCGTCGAACCCCGATGCGTGAAACCGTGGATCGTGCCGAACCTCGATCCCAGGAATCCAGCGAGCTGCACAGGTGCTGGCTGCAGCCCGTTCGTCTCTCTAACGAATGGGCAGATTCAACATGCGGGAATCTCAACGGACGGATCTGGTCTCACTGGGGTGATCGGAGAAACGTTCACCTTATTTGCCGATTGTGGCCCCACGACCACAACCTGCCTGGGGGGCGGCCCCCTTACTGGCAATCCACCCGACAATCCGCCTTACGCCAACGTATCTGGTAGCCCCGGTAGAACCTATATTGGAGGGGGCTCGCCGCCGTCAATGCCCCCTCCGAATCTTGAGTATGTGCCAGGTGCCGTGCCGCAAACTGCATCCGCTTTTTCGGCGGTGCCGTCGTGCGCGCCCAGCACTGACTATGGATCGGCCGTCGCCGGATGCGACCAGACCACGGTTTATCAGTGTGGGCAGCAAATGTCCGGCCTTGGGAATCCCAACTTGGTTGACTTTAGCGAGAACCCGGGCGGACCTGCGGGAGACAGCGCAATGGGGGTGGCCTGTTCCGTGACAGGCAACGCATCCCTTCCGCTGGCCGGTCAGGATAATCTCCGCAACACTGTATATCCCTTTGTCGTGCTGACGGGAGCCGCCAATCCGCTCAAAGTCGCCACCGATACACCCGTCACGAGCAGCAACTCGATCGTCTCCCTTCCCATCTATGATAGCAATGGGACGACACCTCTCGTTATTAGCACCAACACTGCTCCCGTCACGATCGTGGGCTTCTTGCAGGTTTTCGTAAATTCCGTGGATGCGACAAATGGAAGCATTAACGTTACCGTCTTGAATGTCGCGGGATGCGGCAGCAGCGCTACGACCAATGCCCCGGTATTCGGCAGTTCTCCCTTGCCTGTGCGATTGGTCCAGCCGCACTAGATCCACACAACGATTATTTGGATTTGACGCAGACGGACTTACTTGTTCAGGGCGTCGGGTTCCATGTCTCCCTCGGGCTGACCTGCAGGAGGAACGGGAGCAGCAGCGATATTTCCAGGGGGTGCCCGCGGAGGCTCCTCGTCGGCCGCCGGATCCGCTATGGGTACAGGCGATGAGGACACATAGCCGCCCTCACTACGCGCGGTCAGAATCACGCGATCTAGCATGCGCGGATCCTGGGCTGCGCTCAGAATCAAAAAATTGAACTTGGAGCCATTCAGCAACCGGGCAAGCACTTCAGGAGCAGGTGCCGGCAGGATGTCTGCCACGACCGTTTCCTGCTCAGCCCCAGGCGGAATGGCAATTTCGGCTCTGGTACTTTGCTGTACGGCAAACAAGACTTGCGAGAGCGTGACCTTGTTGGCATGGATTCCGAGCAGGCCGTCTTGAAACGACACCTGCAGCGGAGATTCTGCGTTGACCGGTTCCAGTCTGTTCGTATAGTCCGCCGCCACTAATGCGGGACGCGCAGCTTTAGGAGTCGGATCGCTGCCAACGCCGGAAGAGGCGCTCGCATCGGCGTCGCCCATCACTTTAATCATCACCATGCGGCCGGAAGGAAAAACCTGGTAGGAACGCGCACTCTTCAGATCGAGGACAACACGTGTCACCGGAGGCGTAGATTGAAATAGACCCACGCGAACATCTTTCACGTCACCGCGATCGACCGACTGATTACGTATCTGACGGCTGGGAAGAGAATTGGGAAAGTCGATCACCAGGCGATCCGGGCCAGTCAGAACCTGCGTCTGCGGGACGATGCGATCGCTGGCTTCAACCTCGATCTCAACCGTATCGCGGTTGCCCCCAACTCTGACAGCGCGCACGGAAACTTGCGCCAGGGACGGAATAGCAAGGAATGCACACAGTCCGGCTGCAACCAGCCGGCTCGCGCTCGCTCGCGAAAATCTCTGCATGAAAACCTGCGCCCGGTTAATTTTTGGTTGGATCTAACACGATTTTAGCAGCGATCCAAAGCGCAGGAACGTACTTTGGTACTAGAACTCCTGATTCCCGCCCAAAAAGGTGCCTGCCGATGCCACAACCTTCGTTTTGTCCGGCTTGCCCTTTGGTTTCGCATCAACCCTCCGCCGCACAGCTCGCAGGTATGGAGTTCTTCGCGGCTGAACAAGGGTTCTTACTCCATGGCGTACTCGATCTTGATTCCACGTTTCTCGACTTCGTCAAGAAAGAGGTCTGCGGGAACATCCAATTCCTGAAGAACTCCGCCCCGCTTGCTGATCGCTCCGGAAGCCAGCATCTGGACCACGATAGAGGCTGGGAATGCAGTCGTACGCATCATCGCGCTCATGTCGGTCTTGGGATCGTAGTGGTCGACCATGGTGAAAGAAGCAACCCGTCCTTTGAGACGTCCTCCCAGCAGGCCCCGCGTTCCGGCACGGTTGACGGACTCATGAGCTTCCAGGCGCATGATGCACACATCGGGCCCCTTGGAGGCAAACTTGCCTTCGAAAATCTTCGACATCATGGCCCGCGGAGAAATCTGGGCGTCGCCGAACTTCATCTTCTCACTGGAGAACAAGCCGAGTTCTTTCAGTTCGCAGAGAAGATCAAAATGGCCGGGATAACGCAGCGTCTTCTCAAAACACTCTCCGACTCGCCCTTCGAACGTTTCTGGCAACGTCGACGTCCCACCCGATGTGTGGAAAGCCACCAGCGGTGAGAATCCCGCGATGTGAAAATCCTCTGGCTCGGTGAGCGGATCGATAGTGATCAGCTTTCCTTTTCGCAGAATCCGTGCCGGTTCCACATACTCGTTAATCAGTCCTTCCACAGAAAACACGAGCTGATAGTGAAAGGGTGGCGTAGGCCGTTCCGGGAGCCCGCCGACATACAGGCGAAGGGCGTCGGCGCGTCCTCCCAAACGGCGAACCAGTTCCCCGCCGAGAATGGATGCCATGCCGGGAGAAAGGCCACAATCCGGCGCCACGGCGACGCCGCGCTTCTCAGCCTTCTTGGAGAGCGCAAGTTCCTGGCGAACCACCGTGTTATTGCCGCCCAAGTCGGCGAAGTGACAGCGGGCCTCCACGGCCGCGCGTGCCAAGCCCAGGTTCAGGAAGTAAGGCACGGCGGAAAGAGCCGCGTCATGTCCATGCATGAGCTTTGCCGCCGCTTTCTCGTCGCTCGCATCGAGCGCTACCGCTCGGACTTTCTTTTCACGCGTAATCCGATTGACGCGTGCTGCCACATCGCGTGCGCGCTTTGCGTCGGTGTCTGCCAGGGTTACCGAATCCACTTGCGGCGTGCGAGCCATATCGAACGCCGCTGCCGATCCCATCATGCCCGAACCAATCACGAGAAGTTTCATACGATGTCACTCCTTAGAGTCTTGTGCGCTGTCAGCGCGAGGCAGTGGACACGTACACAGTCCACTATTGGGCAGCATTTTGTTCGCTGCCAGTCAGTCGTATCCGGAACAGTTTGCGGTGCGCTAACGAAGGAGAGGACTAGAGTCCGGAGGGAGCGAGCCGTTCACAGACGTACTGGCGAAGATCGAGCTTAAGGAAGTTCACTCTGGATCATACCATCCAGGCATTCTTTCGTGAACCCAGCCTTTGTCGCGTTTTGGTTCCTCCGCAATCAGTGAAAAAGGGTAGGAGGGCGGAACAAGAAATTCCTTCGGGCAGTACCAACATTTAACCTCTACAGTTACTCCAAGCTTCATGTCGTCGACGGTCAGTGTCGCGCATGCCGGAGATTCATCCGATAAGATCTGGTCATTTGTTACGTTACATCGGAGGGCATGGCTGATCGCGGCTGGAGTGACTGCCTTGCTCTTCCTCGTGGGTGGAGTATTGGCCGCAAAATTATGGCCATTCTCGCAGAAGGCCGTCATGGAGAATCTTGCGGAAGCCAGCGACAGCAAGGTCACCATTCGCAGTTATAAACCCACGTACTTCCCTTCCCCCGGATGCATCCTCGACGGGGTGGAGTTTCGGCATGGCGAACAGCAGGTTCAATTCATCACGATTGAGAAGCTGACGATTGAAGGTAGCTACAGCGGGATTCTGACGAAGCACATTTCACGAATCATCGCCGATGGTGCTCGGGTTTTTATCCCGGCGTTTGGCAGTAATACGACATTCGATACTCAGCACTCGAAAGTGGTCATTGATGAGTTGATAGCGAACGGCGCCGGCATCGAATTCGCGTCCAGGAACCCACGACAGCAGTCCTTGCGCTTCGACATTCATCAGGCCTCACTGCGAGGCGTCCGATGGGGAAGTTCGATCGCTTATCAAATCAAGTTCCACAATCCGAATCCGCCGGGTGAAATTGCCGTAGCGGGAAAATTCGGGCGGTGGATGGAGGGCCATGCTGAGGAAACTCCAATCTCTGGGGATTACACCTTCGAAGATGCCGATTTGGGTGTCTATGACGGCATAGCGGGGAAATTAGCTTCACAGGGCAAGTTCGACGGCCTGCTGAAGCACATCAATGTGTCGGGGACGACCGACGTTCCTGACTTCGAAGTGAGATCGAATGGCCACCCCGTGCGCCTCAGAACGAAGTTTGATGCATACGTCGACGGGACAACCGGAGACACCTTTCTTAACCGCGTCGAAGCGAGGTTCGACCGAACGGTCATATTTGCTGAGGGCGCGATCGCCGCCTCGAAGGTATCCAAGGGCAAAGAGGCCAATATCTACCTGACGTCCCGCGATGGGCGGATCGAGGATCTGCTCAAGCTTTTTGTGACAGCGCCACGGGCACCCATGTCCGGAGCAGTGTCACTTGATGCCCACGCGATTCTTCCACCGGGAAAAGAAGGTTTTCTCGACAAGCTTCGCCTAAGGGGAGGCTTCGGCATCGACTCGGGTAACTTCACACATCCAGATACGCAACTAGGCGTGGATAAGCTCAGTGCTGGTGCCCGTGGAAAGAACAAAGAAGCTCCGGAGAACGTGGTTAGCAATCTCAAAGGGAAAGTGGACCTCGTGCATGGTGTCGCGACGTTCTCAAACCTGACCTTCAGCATTCCCGGCGCAGACGCACAGATGCACGGAACGTACAACGTGATCAATTACAAGATTGATCTGCACGGAAGTATGCGCGTCGCTACGCGAATCTCGAAGACTTCTACCGGAATGAAGTCTGTAATTCTGAAGGTCCTCGATCCTTTGTTCCGGAAGAAAAAGAAAGGTGAGATTGTGCCTGTTCATGTCGAAGGAACCTATGAAAAGCCGGAGTTCGGCTTGGACCTGACACAACCCGGCGCTAAAACGTCAAACCCGAAATCGAACCCTCCTCCAAAATCGAAGCCCTAGAAGGTCTGGCATTTGGCCAATTCATTCGCGCGGGGATACTTCCCGGTGGCCCGTGATACAGGAACGATCCGAACGCGGGCTGGCAGGCTGCAATGGCGTTCCGGCCTTGCCGTAGGCTTTTTGTTTAAACCTGGAGCACATCGCCGTCGCGCGCAACCATCTCGTACAACACGGGGTTAACGAAGAATCCGATGAAAAGCCGCGAAATGAGGCCGGCCACTATGACGATGGCGAATGGCCTCTGGGTATCTGATCCGATGCCAGTGGAAAGAGCAGCTGGCAGTAATCCAAGGCAGGCCACGAGAGCGGTCATCATGATCGGACGGAGTCGCAAGAGCGAAGCCTCGCGCGTGGCCGTGTGGATATCCATTCCTTCCTGTCGCAACTTGTTGATGTAGGAAACAAGAATCACAGCTGTTTCCACGGAAACCCCGAGCAAAGCGAGCAGCCCCAAGACCGATGACACGCTGAAGGGAGTGTGAGTGATCTTTAGAGCAACCAGTGCACCCACCGGTTCTGTCATGATTACACCCAAGGCAATGGTGACGGGAAACTTAAAGTTTCCGTAGAGCGCAAACAAGATCATGAAAATGATCACAATGGCCAATGGACCAATGAAAAACATCTGCGACTTAGCCTCGAGGAACTGGCTGTATTCCCCGCCCCATTCCATCCGGTAACCCTGTGGCAGTGACACGGCTTTCTTAACTGCTGCCTGCGCCTCCAGGACCGCCCGCTCTAAATCACGCCCTTCTATGCTGTACTGCACGCCAATGTATCTGGAGTTGTTTTCGCGATAAATAAAAGACGCACCGTTTCCCTGGCGGATATCGGCGAGCTGACTCAGTGGGACTTGCTGCCCGTCGGGTGTACCGACCAAAAGATTTCCGATCTCGTGTGCGCTGCTGCGGAATTGCGGTTGCATGCGGACAACCAGGTCGAACAGCTTCTCCCCTTGAATGACTTGAGTGACGGCCTGCCCGCCCACTGCGGCTGAAATCACGGCTTCTACGTCCGCAACATTGATCCCGTAGCGGGCAATCTTGTCACGATCGACGTCCACCAGGAGGCTAGGCTGGCCAAGTTCGCGCACCACCGTGAGCTCGGTGAAACCGGGTACCTTGGAAAGCGTGTTCTTGATCTGTATCGCTTTTTCCTGCAGCACGTTCAGATCGTCACCATATACCTTTACGGCCAACGAACTCTTGAGGCCAGTCAGCGCTTCGTCCACAGCATCTTCGGCAGGCTGAGTATAGTTGAAGATAATTCCCGGGAATGCAGTGAGCTTCTTGTTGATCGATTCGATGAGCTGTTTCTTCTCGCTGATCTCGCCGGTCCAGGCTTTGTTCTTGTATGGCTTTAGGCCAACGTAGAACTCGCAATTAAAAAAGCCTGTGGGATCAGTGCCATCGTCAGGCCGTCCTAATTCCGACCCCACCACAGTCACCTGCGGATACGACATCAGAATGTCACGTATCTGCGGGGCGATCTTGCTGGCCTCCTCGAACGAGATCGTGTAGGGCATCGTAGCCCGCACCCAGAGTGCACCTTCATCCAAGTGGGGCATAAATTCGCCGCCGATGAAGGGCACCAGCAGCAGGGTCGCCCCGAAGATCAAGCTCGCGATCACCATGGTGGTCTTGGGCCGATTAAGCGCCCACTCCAGCTGAACGGCGTATTTCCGCTTCATCCATTCAAATGCGCGATTCGGTTTCTCGCGCACTCCTTTCTTGAACCAGTAGGAGGCAAGCACGGGAATCAGCGTAAGCGTGAGGATGAGCGCGCCGACCAGCGCGAAGGACATGGTCTCAGCCATGGGGTGAAATAATTTTCCCGAGGCTCCGCTCAATGCATAGATCGGCAGATACCCGGCAAGGATCACGGCGACCGAATAGAAAATGGGGCGATCCACATCTTTCGCAGCGGCGAGAATAACTTCGTTCAGCTTGTACTGCTGTCCTTCCCGCACCGCCAGCTCACGGTAAATGTTTTCAATCATCACCACAGTGCCATCGATGATGATTCCGAAATCAATCGCTCCAATGGAAAGTAGATTCGCGGCAACGTCGTGCGCATGCAGCACGATGAAAGCAAACAGAAGCGAGAGCGGAATGGTGAGCGCAACGATGACCGCAGCGCGCAAGCTCACCAGGAAGAAAATCAGCACGATCAGAACCAGCACCATGCCGCGAAGCAGGTTCGCCTCTACTGTGTCCGTAGTCAAGTCCACTAATTCGCTGCGGTCATAGTAAGGATGAATTTTGACGTCAGGCGGCAGGATCTGGCGGTTCAGTTCCTCAGTTTTTGCTTCAACTCCTTTCAGGACGTTCTGCGTCTGCTCTCCCCGCAGCATGAGAATAACGCCTTCAACCACATCGTCATTTTTCTGGAAGCCAAATTCGCCCAGGCGTGGCGCGTGCCCGATCGTTACATCTCCCACATCACGCACTCGGATGGGTACGCCCTTATTCGCGCCCACTACGATGTTTCCAATGTCATCTGTATTACGGACCAGGCCTATGCCGCGAACGTAGTAGAACTGTCCACCCTGTGAATAAAAGCCGCCGCCAGTATTGGCATTGTTCGCAGCCAGGGCAGCAGTAACTTGTGGAATGGTCAGGTGGTATCCGTAGATTCGCGCGGGGTCGAGCAAAACCTGGTACTGCATCACGGTTCCACCGAAACCTGAGTCGTCAGCTACACCGTGGACGGATCGATAGGCCCGCTCCACCACCCAGTCTTCGATCGTCTTGAGCTCTTGCGGGGAGCGGTCGGGGCTCTCCAGCACATAGCGATACACCAAGCCGCTAGGGCTGAATAGAGGCGATAGGGTCGGGGTCACTCCCGTCGGCAGTGTCGCTCGAGCCAGCCTTTCGAATACGATCTGCCGCGCGAAATAGCTGTCGGTGCTCTCCTCGAAGGTGAGAATTACATCCGACAAACCATAGAGCGAAATCGAACGCATCACCACCATGTGCGGCACGCCGTTCATCTCTAGTTCAAGAGGAAGCGTAACCAGCCGTTCGACCTCTTCCGCGGCGTGGTCCGGCCACTGCGTAATGATCTCGACCTGAGGTGGGGAGAGGTCCGGATAGGCGTCCACTGGCATGCGCTGAAACGACAGGATTCCACCGACTGCGATGAACGCCGTCAGCATCATTACCAGGAACCGTTGCCGCAGCGCCGCTTGGACTATTCGGTGAATCATTCAGGTGCGGTGGAGACCATCCTTGCTAAAGGTTTGGAGTGCCTTTGAAATCGTGATCCGGCTAACGCTGCAGCGAGTTCGCAAACTGCAAGAACAAGCTGCCATTTCCGATGACTTGGTCACCAGCTTTTAGCCCGCTCGCAATTTCCGTCTGTCCGTTCAAGCTTTCTCCGAGAGTCACCGGCCGTCTGCCAAACTCGTGCGCAGATGCCGCCACATAAACAAAAGGCTGGTTCTCGCTATCGCGCAGGACAGCGGCATCCGGGACCGCAATGGTATGGGGAATTACGCCCGCATTCACGGTCGCAACTACGTACATATCCTTTTTCAGTTTCTCGCCCGGATTGTTGGTCTCGATGCGCACCGGCAGCGTGCGTGTGCTTGGATCGAGTGAAGCCGCGACGTAAGAGATACGTCCGTGAAAGACTTCAGGATAAGTATCCGTCTGTATGGTGACCGCATCTCCGACGTGCACATAGGGCAAGTCTTTCTGGTAGACATTGACCAGCACCCAGACGGTGCTGACATCGGAAATCATGAAACATTGGGTCGTGCCCGGTTGAATAAATTGTCCCGCGGAGACATCTTGCTCAACGACCAAGCCTCCAATCGGCGCCTTTACCGGCACCTCAAAAGAGGGCGGGGCCTGCACCAATGCGTCAGGGTCACTGACTCCCATGACCTTTAATGCAGCTTGCGCCGCTGCCAGATCGCCTCCTGCCTGCACCTCGGCCGACTGCGCCTGCTCCACATTCTGTTCCGCAATCGCGTGATGCTGGTACAAGTCCTGGGCCCGGGCGTTGGCCTTTTGTGCCAACGCGTAAGCATCCTTAGCCTTTAAATAGTTGGTGCGCAGCTGCGAATAATCCGGGCTCGCCACGTATAACATGGGCTCGCCTTTAGTTACTTTTTGCCCTGGAACGACGACTACGCGGCTGACCGGTCCACTCACCTGCGTGATGACCGGTGTCGTCCGAAAACTGTTGTAAGCCACCGCCCCAGTTAGCCGCAGCGACCGAGTCAGCGTTGTGGGCTGAACGGTCAGTACTTGAATATGCGACATCTGGTCCTGCGGAATGGTAAACAACTCGGGATTATTTGAATTTTTTCCGCTGCTGTTGGCAGAGGCATTCGATCCTGCCCCCTGGCAACCGACGAACACCAACATCATCGCAGATATGCCGGCGAACACAGTCAAACTCCGCGAGCGCTGCGCACGCATATTCATGGCAGGTTCCTTGTCCCCACCGCTTCCTTCAGTTGCTCCAACGCCGTCATATAGGAGCCCAACGCCTGGCGGTAGGCCAACTGAACGGACCGGTAGCTGCGCTCGGCATCGAGAAAATCCAGCAGGCTGGCAGCACCGCGTTTATACGCATACTCGGTGATATCGCGCGAATCCTGAGCCTGCTTGAGATACCCGGAAGTATAGAGTTGCACCACTTCGTCGTTGCTCCTGACCGCCTCATAGGCATTGGCAACATCCGACAGAACCGTATCGCTGGCTGCTTGCTGCTGCTCCTCGGCCTGGGTGAGCGCATAACGGGTACGTGCGATCTCCCCTTGATTACGGTTGAAGATCGGCAATTCGAAATTCACAAAGATCGAGGCAGTGTTCTCCCCAGAAACATGCGTAAAGTCGTACGTGCCATTCACGTCCACCTTGGCGTTCGCTTTGGCTAGAAGGATCTGGCTCTTTGCCGCCGTTATTCCCAATTCCGCAGCACGGAAGTCGGGTCGCTGGCGAAGTGCCTTTGTCTGCAAATCTTCCAAGTTTGCCTGCAGTGGCTGGTAGGCCAAATCGCCAATCACGTCATAATCGGCCGGCACGGCGTTATAGCCCAGGAACTCACGCAGTCCGACAAGCGCCTGCTTTTGGGCCAGGCGGGCAGACGACACATCCGTCTGAAACTGCAGAAGCTGCAGCTTGATCTTAAGATAATCCCCTTCGCCGATGTAGCCCGCCTTGAATTGTGTCTCGCTAATGTCGACGGTCTGCTGGAAGCTCTTTAGGTCTTGCAGTGCAAACTGAAGCGTGGATTCCGCCAGTAAAACGCTGACGAACTGCTGGCCTACGTTGAAAGCCAGCGTTCGTTCGGCGTCGGTGACCTGGGCGCTTGTCACTGCTGTTTGATCGCGAGCGGCCTGCAGGCGCCGTTGCCGCTTGTGACCGCGTTCGAACAGGTACCCGATCCCAATATCGAACTGCTGGGTTTCGTTCAGATTATCCCCGGAAAAGTCTTGCGGACTGAAAAACGGGACGAACTGCGTATCCGCCCCGAGAGTCGGATTCGGACGCAGATTCGCCGTAATCTCCTGGGCCTGATTCTGAAGAATCAGGGTTCGCGTAGCTTTGATGGAATGGTTGTGCGCCAGCGCCAGATCGATCGCCTGATCAAGGCTGATCAGCGTTGTATTTTGCCCGCCGCTTTCCCCCACTAGCAGCAAGAGGAACATCGCAGCCGGAGCAAGCATCCGAAAGTGCCTGGAGCGCATAAGGGTTGAGATCAAAGCGCGCTGGCTGTGGCGCAACACATCTCCAACGGAGGCTCGAACCTGCCGAGCCCTTCGCCCAGCTCCGTCGTCCGTTTCATCCTCCTACGTAAGAGTAGGACTCCATGCCTAATGGATGTATTCTAACTCACAGCATTCACGATTCCGGTGACGCTTGCGGTCCGTCTCAGAGATGCCTTCAATCAAACAATCAACAGGATTGTTGCTCGGAAGCGGATTTCTTGGTACGAATCGCTGCCAAACCGCGTTCACCCTATGATTTCAACTCGCGAATGGCATCGCCTGCGCCACTCAGATTGGCCAGCCGCATCTCAGAATATTTGCGAGACAGAATCAACCCGGGCGCCCCGCCGCGGAGAGCAGCAAGAACTGCTTGTTTCACGCTTTGCGGCGTGCACTTACTGTTTCCGGTCTCGGTGGGAATATCAATATCAATACCAGGCCAAATTAACGTGTTGGTGCCGGAAACGCCTTCCAATGCGCGTTTCGTCTCGCGGAAGACGTAGTCCGGCGAAAGCCCGGTGTGAGGAATCTGCTCGTAGCTACCCTCCTTAAATCCCATCACGGCGTAGTTGAAATCGAGCAAGCCCTGTTTTGAGAGGTCGCCATACAGCGTCGATCCGGCATTGTCTACATACAACGCCATCCGCTCGCCGCCGCAGTTGTTGTACATGACGACCTTTATGAAATCGGAGTAGTTCGAAAGCTCATGAAGATCCTGCTCGGCGCGGTAGATCGGATTGAAGGAGTTGTTGTGCCAGATGTGCCAACCCACCGGCACTGCGGGGTTCGCTGCCTTTACCGTTTTGTAGATCGCTGCGTAGGTCTCGCGCAGGCTGTCAGTCCAGAGCATTTCCCATGCAGCTAACTCGGGGTAACGCAACAGCAGCCGCCAGAATTGGACGTAGTATCCGTCCACTGGGCGTTTGCCGCTGCGCGAGGAGCGAACAAATTTTTCCAGTTCCAGAAAACCCTCGCGGGCGCGCTCCGCATTAATGCCGCGCTCTTTCGCCTTGGTCTGACAAAACTGGCAAAAGCATGTAACGGTGCCCGGATCGACCGGGGGCGTGTCATGCGTAGCTCCAAGGCTGTCGCAGAGAGCGCCTTGCCGTTCCGATCCCCACATGATTCCGTCAATGTCGTAGGAACGCGTGTAATCCTCGACCAGACCGGTCAGAAAATTACGGTAGTTGGGATTGTTCACGCAGAGCGTCTCGGCGTTCCGGCCGTGCAGATCTCGCTCCTGCAGTTTCTCGATATTTGGCAGGTCGGTGCGGAATACGTCCTCCAGCCAGCAGATGACCTTCATGCCGCGTTTCTTTGCTGCAGGAAGAACTTCGGCCAGGATATCGAGATCTCCATGGTCGGGCGCACGTGTGTCTTTGAGAACGGTATTTTTGTAGTACTGAGGATGCGGAGTGGCGAAATTCCCGCCGTGAAAATTGAGATCGTACTCCTGCTTGCCATGGTCGGGTAGTGGCTGGCCCGGAATCTGTCTTCCGGCGATGCCGCGGCCGTAAGTGAAAACTGCGAGAAACAGCGTATTCACGCCGCCACGTTCCTGAAGCACATCGAGGACTTTCTCGGTGCCCTCATCCACAAAAGAAACCGCCCCGACCTGGATGCCGACCATTCTGGAGGAGACACCAGCATGGCCGAAAGTTGGCATGGCCAAAGCGGCGCCAGCTCCGGCGGAAATTTTCAGGAACTCTCGGCGATTCGAATTCAATTTCAATCGATTACTCCTACGAACTAGCAGTTGTTGCGATCGACGTACGCCGCGCGAGCAAGGTGTTTTTCCCGACGACTCCACGGCTCTAAACCAGCGGCTGATCAGGTTTGTAATTGTGGCGCAATGTTAACGAGCCATCCGAATTGACCTTTTGCCGGCATGCCCAACGAACGGGATAACGCACGCCCTTTACTTCGAGTTCGGCTTTCAGCCGCAGGCCTTCCCATGGGGCGCCTGCAGGCAGCATCAACATCACTTGGTGAACGCCCGTCGGCTTCGGATAGCCAGCGTCGACGCAGCCTGACACTCGAATCTTGTTGTCCTCGCTGAACACGGTAAGGCGCAGCACTCCCGGCACCGGAGCGATTCCGTCGTTTGCCAACCCCAGCACCAGGCCGTTAGCTCCATCGCGGACAAAAGTCCAGATGAACGACGGCCGAATGCGATAGCCGATCTGGCGGGCTATCTGATCGATCGGTCCGGGAAACTTCTCGTAGTAGCTCGAAATGTTATCCGCCGATTGATTGTGCCAACTCCAAACCGATAGATAGTTAACGCCGACATCGGCCACGTGAGAAATGATTTGCTCGTTGTAAGTAATTCCATCTTCGTCGATCTGAAGATCCTTCGGGTCTCCAGTGGTGAAACCGACCTCGCAGATCGCGGCTGCCCACGGCGGACGGTAACTCAATGCCTCGATCTGAGTGTTCTCAATGAAGATCGTGTCCGTGCGCAGCCAGTTGCCAGTCCGCATCGTGCGGTCCACCAGATCGGCGTTGCCCACATTGCTGAAGTCGGGCTGCGTATTGGTCGCCAGAGGTACTTTGGTCCAGTGTTCGAGTTGCAGCTCAAACATGGCGGCCCATGTCTGTTCCGCAATCAATTGGCTGGGGAAGGGATTCCCCTCGTAGGGCCAGGTGTGTCCTTCGCCCCAGAAGCCGTACATCATCGTATCCATGAACTCGATCTGCGGATGACCGTTGAACTCTGCGGCCAGCAACTCATTCAATTCGCGAAATGCCGCCTGATAAGCCGGATGATCGTAGCGGGGTACGCGATTATCTTTCTTGTAGCGCATTTCTGCGGGGTTGCCCTTCCACTCGCCCTTGAGCTTCACATACGGAACCTTGCCGAGGAGGAAGTCGGGCATCCCCGGCTCGGGAACATCGGGATTCTCCAGTTGGACTCGGAAACCGATGCGTTTGTCGTATCGGCGAGACAGGTCAAATGCAGTCGCCCACCATGACGGAAAGTCCAGTCGGCCGGACTGCTTCTGGATCTCGCGCCAGTTTGGGCGAAGGTAGACCTTCTGCACGAACGGTAGCTTGATCAGATCCTCCAGAGTTTGTTCCTCGGTCTGGCCGGGGACCCTCAGTGGCCCAGTATCGTCGGAAAGATAAACGATGAGACCCATTCCGTAATTGCTGACGATCTCCGTCGACGGCGAGGTGATCATCGAGACATCACTATCGGGAACAACCGCGCATGGACCGTACTGAGGGAATGGCCCCTGATACAGCCGGTCGGGAACCGGAGGCGTCCATCCCCAATCGTATTTATCCCAGTTGTGTTCGGGGATCGAGGCTTGGGCGTGCGCCTTAAATACACCAACGGCGAGACCTGTAGCGGTTGCGGACTTCAAGAAAGCGCGTCGATCCATGAAACTGCTCCCGTAAGGGCGAAGATTTTCAACTAGCGCGCGATACCGGAAATAGTACATCAGAGTCGCAACAACACGAAGGTGTAAGAAATGATTCGTAATCATTTCCCTTGCTAAAACAGCCTGAAAATGTCGCGTAACGACATTTTAGTCTTTTGGGAGTCGTCGGAATGTTTGGTGGACCTGGCCGGGATCGAACCGGCGACCTCATCGTTGCGAACGATGCGCTCTCCCAGCTGAGCTACAGGCCCTTGCGGATGGTTTCGGAGTGCCTGAGTATTTTATCAGCCTTCCTTTACAGCACCAACTCCCGCGGCCATCCGTCGTGCATCAGTTTGGAGTCTCAGATACGGCGGTGTCATCCCGAAGTCCCGCGCTTTTAGAGGTAGACCCCCGGCTTTAGCTGGAGGTGGCAAAGCCACGGGACGAGGGATCTCCCGCATAACGGCTCTGTGTTTCGATTTCAATAAATCCTCTTGACGAACTATGGAGTCATGCGTCTAACTAGCAGCAGAATCAGTCAACTGGGGAATCGTCCGATGTTTGCACAATTCACTCCGACATCCGGAAACCGGCAACGTTGGCTTCGAGGAGCGTCGCTTGCCTTGCATGGCCTGCTGCTGGCGTGGCTCTTACATGCTCCTGAGCCCAGGCTGCTGAATCCTCAGTCCGTTGCTCTCGGCGAGAACGGCACCTCAGTCACTCGTTTGTATTGGTCGAGCAAATCGCCAGATGACAGCACCCACAGTTCCTCGGATCAGGCAACCCAACGATATCGGCACGACCGTTTTGGGCAGAAGCTGACCTGGAAAACACCACCCAAGCTGGCGAAACTCCCAGCGCCCACCACGCCCCTGGTGCGCACGGAAACCGAGGACTCAGCCAATACTCAAACTCTGTCCGCTCTGGGACATGGCGCGCAGGCAGGACAGACTTACGGAACACTGAGCCAGGGCCAGTTCTACGGAGATGAAGTCCGCCCAGCGCTCCCGGTCTCGACTTCCGATCCCGTGGTGTATCCGTGGCAGCTGCCAACAACTCCCGGCAATGAAGTGATCGAGATAACCATAGACGAGCGCGGAGAGATCACGAGAAAAACGGTGCTCCAAAGCCTGGGGTCTGACATTGACGATAAGTGCCTGGCAGCACTCGAGAATTGGCATTTCCATCCCGCTACGCGCAACGGTGCTCCCATTCCGTCGAAGCAAGACGCAATCTTTCCTTTCAAGGCCCGCGGATAGAACGGTCAGGCTCCCCGCTGGATCCCTCAGCTTAAGCCGCCATTACTCCGCGCGAAGCGCATTCATCGGGTCGATGCTCGCCGCGCGGCGAGCGGGAACGAATCCCGCAACGATCGCCGACAGCGCTAGCCCGAATATCGCAATCGCAAATACCGCAAGATTGAAGGTTTCCACTCCCGATAGTCGATTGGCCAACAGTCTACCGGCGAGAAGTGCTAACAGTAGCCCGATCACGAGACCAGCAGCACATTGCACCATGACCGCCCGCATCACCATGCGCACCACCTGCAATCGATCCGCTCCTAATGCCATGCGGACTCCGATTTCATTCGTGCGCCGCTCCACACCGTACGCTGTAACGCCGTAGAGGCCGACGCTCGCGAGCGTCAGTGCGAGAATTCCAAAGATCGTCATGAGTTGCGCAATCATCTGCTGCTGATCGAGGTGACGCTGCACTTGTTGGGAGAAGGGAAAAATGTCGGTAACTGAGAGGTCCGGATTGATCTGCCCCAGCACCCGTCGAACCTGCTTGTCCAAGTCCGGAATGGAGGATGCGGTATATAGAACGAGATTGCCCAGATACATGGAGCGCTGCTCGTCCAGGGCAGATTCAGGATCGGAACGCTTGATCATCTGCGGCGCGGCGACGAAAAACATTGGCTTCAGGTCTTGGTCCGGTGACCAGTAGTTGGTATTTTCGGTAACCCCGACGATTTCTAATTCGGCAGTGTTGTCTGATGCTAACGACCCAAAATGACTGCCGATCGCGGGCTTGCCGGCGAGATACTTCTTCACGAATTCTTCATTGACCACTGCAACCGTTCGGCTCGTAGCGGTGTCCTGCTCAGTGATTGGGCGGCCTTCGAGCATACGGGTCCCGATCGTGGTGAAATAGTCCGGCCCGATGCGCACAGAAACGCCCGAGTCTTCGTCCGCGTTCCGCCCTGCCACCGCGACCCGTTCTTCCCAATTCTTGCCGCTCATCGGCGTGTACTGGGCATAAGCGACCGACCTGACTCCCGGAATCCGCTCCAGGCCTTCGCGGATCTGATGATAGAGTCGGTCGAGTTGTTCGACCTTGTATCCGGCCATCTGAGGATCGAACTCGACAATGTAGCGGCCCTGCGTTTCGAAGCCAAAATGTTGGTTGCGCAACTTGTGCAGGCTTTGCAGCACCAGCCCGGCGGAGCAGATCAGTACCAGCGAGAGCGCCGATTGCAGAATCACCAGCGAACGCTGAACCCAGTGACCCCGGGGATCCGTAGCCCGGTTGGCCGCGCGCAGGGCCTCGACCGGTTGGGCCCGCGACATCAGCCAGGCAGGCACGATGCCGAACAGAAATCCTGAGGCCATGGATGCGCAGAAGGCAAATCCCAATACCGGCCAGGACGGAGTCGTGTCGATGGGAACGTAATGGTTCGGAAATGCCAGATGCAGGATAAAGCGCGTCCCGTTGACTGCAACCAGCATCCCGGCTGCGCCCCCTAACAGCGAAAGCAGCAGCGTCTCTGAGACCGCCTGCCAGATCAGCCTTGTCTGCGAAGCTCCGAGCGCAGCCCGTATCGAAACCTCCTGGCGCCGAGCCTCAGCGTGCGCCAGCATCAGGTTGGCGAGATTCGCGCACGCGATCAATAGCACAAAACCAGTGACCCACAACAAAACCTTAAGGCCATTCTCGTAGTTCTCTCGCATTACTTGCACGCCGCTGCCACCAGGCGCTAGCCGAATCACCTGCTGCGGAACGTCTTTGCGTTCTTCATCACCCAATGTAGTCCCAGGCCGCAGCAGCCACTGCCGCAACTCGGTAGTCAGTTGCGCTTCTACCGGTTTGGCCTCAGCCCCTTTAGCAAGTCGCCCGGTGATGTCGAGCCAATTGGCTTGCCAACTGGTAAGCAGTGAATTGTTGGCATGCACCAGCGGTTCAAAGGAAAGTGGAATCCAGATTTCGGGAGGATTAGTGCGCAGGCCGTCACCAAAGAATCCCGGAGGCGCGATCCCGACAATCGTGAAGGGTTGACTGTTAATGGCAACAGCCGCGCCAACCATTGCGGGGTCCGAGCCGTATTTCTCTTGCCAGGCCCGATAGCTCATCACCGCTACTGGAGCACCACCCCGATGGTCATCGTCAGCGGCAAAAGTCCGGCCGGCATAGACGCCGATACCGAACATCTGGAAATAGTTTCCCGAGACGAACTCGCTCCAAACCGACTGCGCCGGATTGCCCCTGTTAATCCTGCGCACGCCCACGTTTTCGCTGCCAGCTTGAAACGCAGCCAGTTGTTCGAATGCCGGAGTGTTGTCTTGCAGATGCTTGTACAGATCGTAGGAAAATAACGACCAACTCCCTTCCAGTCCGCCGTTCACACAGCACTGCTCGTTGTCTCCCACTCGGAAGAGTTGCTCCGGCTTGGTGACGGGAAGGGATTTGAGCAGCACGGCATGCACTAATGTAAAAACGGCGGTGTTGGCGCCAATGCCGAGAGCCAGGACGAGAATGACAGTAATCGAAAAAGCGCGGGCCTTGCGCATCTGCCGCAACGAGAAACTTAGATCAGAAATTAAGGAGCGCATGTGACGACCTCCGAACGGGGAGGCTACGATTGCCGTGCTCGCGATGCTTCGGCCTCTATTGGATAGAGACCACCGCTTTTACATTATGCAATTCCCTTACCTTGCCTTCACACGCTAAGTCATTCATTTATCGACAGGAATCTTATGCGTCGGCAAGGGGCCCTGTTCGTCATTGGAATGCCATTGTCCGCAAGCGGACATTTCACGGCTGCCACGCAAAAGGCTTGGGGCCCACAAGCCTCCGCGTGATGCCCAACCGCTATAATGAAAGTCGTGAAAGAAAACGTAGTGGAACAGGTTGCATCGGCCAATTTCCCCACTCGATGGGGACAGTTCCGGATTTATGGCTTCCGCACCGAGACCGGTTCAGATGGCGCCAAGAACGTGGAGGAAGCCGTGGCGCTCGTCATGGGAGATGTCAAATCCGCGCCCGCATTGGTGCGAGTCCATTCCCAATGCCTTACCGGGGACGTCTTCCATTCCCTGCGCTGTGATTGCCGCCAGCAGTTGGAGCTCTCTCTCTCGATGATTGCCGAAGAGGGTGCTGGCATCCTGATCTACGAGCAGCAGGAAGGCCGCGGGATCGGGTTAATGGCGAAGCTGCAGGCATACGAACTGCAGGATCAAGGGCTCGATACGGTAGAGGCGAACGAGCGCCTCGGATTCAAGGCCGACCACCGCGACTTCACTCTTCCCTCGGAGATTCTTAAGGCCCTTGGAGTAATGCGTGTGCGTCTTCTCTCCAATAATCCCGATAAAGTGGAAGCCTTGGAGCGCGCCGGCGTTCATGTAGTCGAACGTGTCCCTTGTGAAGTGACCCCCAGCCCTCATGCAGAAGAGTATCTGAAGACCAAGAAAGAAAAGCTTGGACATCTCTTCACTTCCAGTTAACACTCCCCTGCCGCATTTCTATTCAGTATTGCGCCATCTCTGAGCACATGGTGTAATTCGCTGCGTCGCTCTAATTAATGGCCAGCTCGCAAATCAAGACATTCCTTCTCTCGCCAACACTTGCCTTCTGTCTCGCCTTGATTGGCGCAGCTTCCATGCTCTATTACCATCAGGGGTTATTCATGCCGCGCTCCGAAGCAGTACGGCAAGCGAACGGACTGGGATCCGGATACTCCTTCGGAAACGACTTTTATCAGATCTGGTTTTCCTCCGGCGAGTTGCTTCGCGCGAAGCGAGATCCATACACGCCGGAAATGACGCGAGACATCCAGGTTGGCTTGTATGGGCGACCCTTAGACCTGCGCCGGCCCGGCGACCCGGTGGACCAACGAGCATTTCCCTACCCGGCGTACACGGATCTGCTCTTCTTGCCTTTGTCCAAAATCAGTTTTCCCGCAGCCCGAATAGCAGTGCTTCTGGTTTTGATTGCACTGACATGCACCAGCGTAGTTCTCTGGATACGATCGCTCGACTGTCATCCAGACTGGCAATGGACCGCCTTCGCCTTGCTGCTCACGCTCTGCAGCTATCCAGCACTGGAAGCGTTTTTCGCCGGGCAAATCGGCCTACTCGTCGTCTTCCTGCTGGCCGCATCCATTGTGGCTTTGCAGCGCAAACGATTTCTGCTCGCGGGCGTTCTTCTGGCTCTCTGCACAATCAAACCTCAGATGGTCGCGCTGGGGGGCGTCTACCTCTTGTTCTGGGTATTCAACGATTGGAAACGACGAAGCCTCTTTGTCGCTGGATTCTCGGCAACAATGCTTCTACTCTTCGGATCCTCCCTGTTGATCCTGCCAAACTGGATCCAATCCTGGATTCATACCGTTCTCGCTTATCGCCACTACACGCAGCCTCCACTGGTCACAGAGGTTCTCACTTCGCCTCTGGGACCCCGCCTGGCTGGACTCGCATCGGCGTTGCTGACTTTTGCTTCGGTAGTTCTGGCCACAATGCTTGGATGGCGGCATCGGCGGGCAGATCTGAACAGCTTTGAGTTCTGGCTCACGATGAGCCTCATGCTCTCAATCACCGCAATCACCATCCTGCCGGGTCAGGCGGTCTACGATCACCTGATTCTCATTCCCGCCATTCTCCTGCTGGTTCGTGAAAGAAACCGGTTTAGCATTGCGGGCCCACCTTCACAGATCCTGTTTGCGATCGGTGCGCTCGTGCTCTTCTGGCCCTGGATATCAGCTTTTTTTCTGATCGCACTGCATCCCTTGCTTGCGCCGGCGGTTTTCGAGTCGACTCCCGTTTTTTCCCTTCCCATTCGCACCGCGGCATCGCTGCCTTTCGCTGTTTTCGCGCTCCTGGCCTGGATTTGGCGCCTTAACTCGAAGACTCAAGCAGCTTCGTGATGGCGTTCTTGTTCCTTGCCGGAAGGTATTCCAACGCCGCCCGCACCAGTGCCACGTACGCGGCGCGCGCAGGGCGCAGGTTGTGAAGCGCTTGCAGATGTCGCCGAATGGTGTCTACGTCTCCTCGAATCACTGGTCCACTAAATGCTCCAGGCGCTCCGAACGAAGCGTAATTGGCCAGTGTCTGTAACAGAATCGGAATGGAGCGCACTCTGGCTTCCTTCTGTTTCACGCCAGCCAGCATGGCAACCCGCTCGCTCGTGGCCAGCAATGCTGTAAAAAGGGGAGACGTAAACGCTCCCCAGGCGTGATAAGCAGCCTTATCCTTCTTACGGATCGCGTAAGCATGTCCCCCGAGATCGTTCACGATCTGGCGCGCGACGCGAACAGCTTTCGCATCGCCTTCCAGCGCGAACGGTACTCCCGTTAGCGGTGACCGCGAACCGCGCACAAACGTCATCAATGGATGAACCGAGGCCACAACTGCGCCCTTTCTACGCAGCGGGTTCAGTTCATCGCTGGTAAGAGCGCCGCTGGAGTGTAGCGCGATCTTTCCTTTCTCCTGGAACCTCGCTGAAACCGATGTGCCGACTCGTGCAATCTCCGCATCTGGTACACAGAGCCAGACAACGTGCGCTCGGCTGCCCTGAAGATCAAATAACAGCTTGGCATTGACTTGTTGGGCCAATTTTTTGCTGCTGTCCCGAGACTTGCTTGCTTTCCTCGCGACGATGGAGTCTATGCAGTACCCAGCCCGATGAAGCGAAAGGGCAAGGGCCGCGCCCAAATTCCCGGCTCCCACAATGGCAATGCGCGGCTTGGCAGCCATGCCCGGCAGCATAACAGAAGATTATTCCCACTTTTGAGCGCAGTGGAATATCTCTTCAACAAAACACTCTTTTTCTGTTGCGTTTTGCGAAAACCGGTGTAGAGTCGGTGGCCACAAGGCTTCGAGCCACATGGAGGTGCATTTGTCAGCCGCCCGTCTGGTTCTACTTGTAAGTCTCCTTACCGTCCCAGCACTGACGCAGCAGTCAAGCATGCCCCTGCAACTCCCCGGACGTAATTGGTCGCTTGCCCCTGCGATCAGGCCAGAGCCCCCGCGAGAATCTGATCTGCGAGCGGTCCGACTCGAGTCCATTCACCAGCACGCACAAGAACTTGCGGCGCTGAGTAGCTCAGTCCAGCTCGATCTGCAGCAGTTGCAAAAAGGCATGCTCTTCAAGGATCTCGCCGAGAATCTGAAAAAGATGGAGAAGCTCTCAAAGAAGTTAAGGCAGGAAATGGGACAATAGCCATCACGGACTAAGCCGTGCTTTATAGTGTCTGCATGGCCAAGTCTTCCTCTTCGACCAAGCGTCGCTCCACCCGTGCTCCAAGGGCCCGTCTTGTCTCGTCACGTACCGTCTACCGCGGTCCAGTTTTTTCAGTCAGTACCGACCACGTCATCGAGCCGGGAGGAATCAAGGTTCGTAGAGACGTCATCCGTCATTCCGGATCAGTCGTCGTCCTCGCCGTCGACGCTTCCGCCGCCACACCTCGCGTGTTGCTTGAACGTCAGTACCGGCACGCAGCCAACGACTATCTTTGGGAACTGCCCGCCGGCCGTATCGATCCCGGCGAAAACGAGCTCAATGCCGCGAAACGCGAGCTGATTGAAGAAACCGGATACCGCGCAGCTCGTTGGCGCAGAATCCTGAAATTTTATGCCAGCCCGGGGTTCGTCGCCGAGACCATGGCCGTTTACATGGCTACTGGTCTTACGCTAGGAAAAGCGGAACCGGAAGATGACGAGATCATCCATCACCGCATGGTGCCTCTACCGAGAGCAGTCAGCATGGTCTTGAACGGAACGATCCGAGACGCCAAGACGATTTCGTCCGTGTTGTGGCTTGATCACATGGGTCGGAAGAGATAAACGTATTGTCGCGCCGAGAAAGGCTGCTCTAGACGACTTTGGTGCCGAAGGCAATATTTTCGTTGTGCGGAATCTTTACCCTATCTACATTGCATTTTCTTGACACACAAAACCCTCAGCCTCAAAATGCATCTCACTAGTGCACTGCGGGCACGTCCGCTGCCCCCTGAAGAGGGCGTGCAGAAAGAGGGGTTGTGGAAAGACTCAAAGGAACCGTTAAGTGGTTCAATAACGCGAAAGGATACGGCTTTATCGGTCGCGCAGATGGGCCGGATGTTTTTGTTCACTACAGCGCGATTAGTTCTGAGGGATACAAAAGTCTTCAGGAGGGTGATCAGGTCGAATTCGAAATCGCGGAAGGCCAGAAAGGCCCTCAGGCTGCAAATGTAGTCAAGGCGTCCTGAACGTTATGGAACTCGCGATATTCTCCGCTCCAGCGGATGTGTTGGTTCAGCCGCCAAAGATAAGTGTATTTTGCTCGATTTCCTCCTCCTGCATGTGCCGGTCTAGCTCTCCGCCGCAATCTTGTTTATCTTTGGTGCGTGGATAACAAGGCGATCGCCAACATCCTCTTCGAAACCGCCGACCTGCTCGAAATCGATGGGCAGGATTCGTTCCGCATCCGTTCCTACCGCAACGCCGCGCAAGCCATCGAGAACCACTCCCAGCAGATCAAGGACATCATTGCCGAGCCGAAACAAGTCCTCGCCATTCCGGGCATCGGCAAAGGCATGCTTACGAACCTGCAGGAACTCTTCAACACCGGCAAACTGGCCATTCAAGCCGGGCTCTTAGAGAAATACCATCCTTCGATGCTCCAGTTGCTGAAGATCCAGGGCCTCGGGCCGAAAACGATCAAACTTATTTGGGACGCCTTCCAGGTCAGTGATGTCGACGGCGTAGCAAAACTTGCCCGCGAAGGAAAGATCCGCGAGTTGCCGCGCATGGGCGAGAAGCACGAAGCCAAGCTATTGAAGGCCATCGAAGACTATCGCCGCATCGGCGGACGTTTCCTGATCGACGCTGCCGAACTTGAATGCGAAAAACTCACTGCCTATATCGAAAAATTTGACGGGATCGACAAAATTACTCCGGCGGGATCGCTTCGACGTGGCCGTGAAACCGTCGGCGATCTCGACATTCTCGTTACTGGCAAGGCCTGTTGCAGCGAAGCCGCACGCCAGGAGGCCATTGCTTACATCGCGAAATATCCGCCACTTATGGATGTCATCGCCAGCGGAGATAACAAGATCAGCTTCCACCTTCGCCACGGCCTGCAGGTCGACGTTCGCCTGCTTCCGCCCGAATCGTTCGGCGCGGCCATGCAGTACTTCACCGGATCCAAAGCTCACAATGTTGCCCTTCGCCAGCGCGCTCTCAAGGTGGGATACACGCTGAACGAATACAGCCTGTCCACTCTCGAAGGCGAGAAACCAGTCGCAGGAAGAACCGAAGAAGAAATCTACGGCAAGCTCAATCTTGATTACATTCCGCCCGAGATGCGCGAGAACTTAGGCGAAATCGACTTGGCGCAAAATCATTCCTTGCCGCCATTGATTACCCAAGAAGATCTGCAGGGCGATGTGCACATGCACACCGTCGAGACCGATGGCAAAAACACAATCGAAGAGATGGCCCAGGCTGCCAAGGCGCGCGGCTACAAATACATGGCCATCACCGATCACTCGAAGAATCTTGCTTTCGCGAACGGCCTGGATGACAAACGCGCCGTCGAGCATATCCATCGCATCCGAGAAGTGGGCAAGAAGTTCGACGGCCTCACCATCTTCGCCGGCATTGAAGTCGACATCCTGGCCGACGGCGACCTCGACCTCTCTGACGACGTCTTAGCACAGATGGACGTCGTCATCGCCAGCGTGCACTCGGTCTTCAATCAGGAACCGGCGAAGATGACCGAGCGACTCTTGAGGGCCATCGACAATCCCAATACATCGATCATTGGGCACCCCACCGGCCGTATCCAGCTTCGCCGCGAAGGTTATCAATTCGACATGCACGCCGTGCTCACCGCTGCCGCCAAGCGCAAGGTCGCGATGGAACTCAACGCCTATCCGGACCGCCTCGATTTGAACGACGTTCATCTTCGCCAAGCCAAACAACACGGAGTGAAAATCGTCATTAATACCGACGCCCACCATACTTCGCACATGGAGAAAATCCGTTTTGGAGTTCTTCAGGCTCGGCGTGCATGGCTCACAAAAGACGACGTGCTCAATACCCTACCCACCGACAAGTTCGCCAAAGCTATGAAGCACGGCTGGTAAGACCGCCCAAAGATTCCTATATCGCCCGAAGTCGCTCGCCCAAAGCTCGTTGTCTCATCGGGGGCAGCGGTGCACTTTCACATTCCACCACGATCTCGCATCGCTGGCAGCCGCGAAGCAGCGAAACGATGCAGCCACGCCGCAAGGGGTGGGTATCCATCAAAGGGGCGGCAAGCCCCGTAGGGACGAAAAAGAGCCCTCTATGCACCGACGCCGCCGGCTCGAATTTTCCACAGATTTATTTCCCCGATTGTGACGAATGACCTTTACCCACAAAATGGAAAGCACAAACTGGCGTCATGCGCGCGGAAGTTCAGTTCAAAGGAAGTTCCTTCCGGAAAACAACCTCTAAGTCCTTATTCCGTAAGATTTTACGCGCAACTACCCTGGAATCAATATTTTGCCGACATAAATGCGCCCCTCGATCTCATAACTCCAATGAATCCAAGATTTTGCAGAAAGCGATCGAACAATTACGTATGGCCACAAGATACGATCTCCAAACTCAGACCAACGATCTCCAAGGCCAAGCTTGGACCTACTCACAAAAAACCGGCGACCTCGAACAAGACGGCACGCACGTCGCTACCGGGTATTCCGGCGCTGGAGAAGGCAAGAACAATCCCACGCTTCAGAACGTCCACAACGTCGGTCCCATTCCCCAGGGCGACTGGACCATCACCGGTCCCCCAGTCAACACCGAGGATCACGGGCCGTTCGTCCTCCGCCTCAATCCGGTTTCCGGAACCGAAACTTTCAGCCGCAGCGGATTTCTCATGCACGGCGATTCGAAACAAACGCCTGAATACTTTGCCGACAGAGAAATTCGCTCAAGCCATGAAACATACGCGATACGCAGTGGTTGAATGCAGGTGTGGATTGTGATATCAGGTGATGCGTTCTGAAATGCCACCCACGGAGAGGCCAAGAATCCATGAGTCTAATCGTTAATCTCGCTCACTTAAGCCTTGCCCTGCTCCTTTTCTTCGCGGTGAATTGGATTGGGGAGCACTCGACGTCATTCGGATACCTGAACTTATCCCTAACCTACGAGCGGGACTCAGCGCCCGCATTCAATTTCATTCTCAAGTCTCTCTCTCCGACCGTGTACACAATTCTCGTTGCCACAACTCTTTACCTTTTTCATCAGGATCGGTTCATCACGCACATTTGGATTGTCGCGTTGTATTACTTTTCTATTCGGATACTTTACAACCTACTTATGAGCAGACTCTTCCTGATGAACTGGGCATCGGTCATTTCGCAGAGTCTATTGGGCACAGGTGCAGCATACGTCGCTTACGTTCACTTGATCTTGCCACGTCATCCCTTATTCCCGTCGAGAGAGAGCATTGGTGAGCAACTTTGGACAATAATTGCCGTTTTTCTCTATGCCACATTGAATAACGTTCGTACGTCAAGCGCCGCGAGCGTACGACGAAAGAACAGATACCTACGCCGGACGTTCACAGATTTGAAGGCGAAGTATGGAAACCTCATAGAAGGCCAGTTCCCGGAGAAGTACATGGAGTTAGTTGCATATGCCGTTTTGATCTACGAGACATTTAACAGGCCGCGCCTGGCTCGCCTGCTTGAGCGGGCGGTGTTTCCGTGGGGAAGCCACTCCCTTGGACCAATGCAAGTACGCACTAATGCCAGGATTTCCGACAGGGAGAGCGTGAAGATTGGCGTACGACAACTGCGAGAATCGTTCGAAACAACTGAAGCGGAACTCGCCGGAAAGGTCCCGTCTCGCTATCACCTGATCTCATCTTCGCTCGCAAAATACAATCGTGATAGCAATTACATAGGCCAAGTCTTCACCGTCATTCATGTTCTGTGGGCACAAATAGTCCCGGAGTACCGACTTGAATTCGAGAATATGTACGCCGTTCCCTAAGCTCAATAAGGGGAGGCAGTTGAAGGCCGAAAAAACTTTTCCACAGCTTTATTTCATCGGATGTTCAGATGACCTTTACCCTCGACTTCAAGAATTCCATACTGGCCAAAACTTGATATAGGAGTGCATCTTGAACATGCCTGACGATGCAAAAGCATTCTCGATTTCGAATATCAATGGCCAAGCTTGGTCCTACTCTCAAGCGACGGGCGAACTCAAACACAACGGCGAGCATATCGCCAACGGATACTCTGGGTCGGAAAAGGCAAAAAACGACCCCAAAATGGAAAAGGTCCACAACTCGGGCCCTATCCCGCATGGGAACTGGGAGATAACCGGTCCGCCTGCCAACACTAAAGAGCACGGTCCCTACGTGTTGAAGCTGAAACCGCAGGAAGAGACGGCGACATTTGGACGCGAGGGTTTCTTGATCCATGGGGACTCCAAGGGATTACCTGGGTGCGCGTCTCATGGCTGCATTATCCTGCCGCGGGCAACAAGAGAGAAGATTTGGGAAAGTAGCGACCGAACTCTCGAAGTCGTGGCAGAACCGGGGACTGATAACCCCGAGTCCAAGTAGGGCTTCCCAAAGGTCGCGCCAAAAGGGACCCGGCGGTAAAATCAGGGCACATACGGAGAACCTATGTCGGAACCCACCGAAATACCACCACCCCAGACTCCTTCAGTGGCTTCACCAACTCAGCAGGAGCGTCCTGCCGCCCCCGCCGGTCCCACGATCAATATCGGTGAAGAGTACGGCACGGCAAAAAAGAATCTGCCTCCTGCGAAAATTGTGCTGATCGCCGTCGGCGCAGTGCTGGTGGTTGTTCTGATCGCTTCCTTTGTGAAGCGCGCCAAGCCGCAGGGCTCCGGCTCTCTCGATAACGTGGTTGCAGTGGAGATTCCTGGGCAGAATTCCACCATGGTCGCCTTAACCTTCACGCTGCACAACGGCAGCGATAAGGCTCTCTATATTCGCGAGATTCAAAGCTCAGTCAAAGCTCCCAGCGGAGACGCCACCGCCGACGCGGTTTCCGCGGTTGATTTCGATCGCTATTTCCAGGCTTTTCCCGACTTGAAGAACGGAGCACAGCCTGCGCTCGCGCCGGAAGTCAGACTGGAGCCGGGAGAAACCGTGAACCGGACTGTGATCGTCGCTTACCAAAAGACGCTCAATGAATTCAATCAGCGTACGGCCGTGAGTGTGATCATCTGGCCCTACAACTACACTGTGCCCATCGTCTTGACGAAGTAAAGGCTTGCGTGAAAGCACCCAGATGCGTTTCTATAACGGCATGAACCTATTCCGCTCTTTTGCAGCTCTTCTGCTTCTCATCGTCTGTTTCAGTCTCACCGCGCTTGCCGGGCCGGCACCAAAGAACGGCAACTATTTCTTCTATGTCGGCACGTACACTCAGGGCGACAGCCCCAGCAAAGGTATTTACGTTTATCGCTACAATGCCGCAACGCAAGAGATCACATCGCTTGGCCTTGCAGCCGAGACGACCAATCCGTCCTTTATCGCGCTCAATCCGAATGGGCGCTTCCTGTATGCGGTCAACGAACTAGGGGACTACAAAGGACCGAACAGCGGTGGCGTGAGCGCCTTTTCTGTCGACAAGGCCTCGGGCAAACTGACCTTCCTCAATGAGGTGCAGTCGCGTGGCGGCGGCCCTTGCTACATAACGGTCGACAAGACCGGAAAGTGGGTCCTCGTGGCCAACTACGACGGCGGGAGTGTCGCGGTGTTCCCCGCCCACACGGACGGAACGCTCGGAGAAGCATCCAGCTTCGTCCAGCACACCGGACACGGCGCGGATCCCAAGCGGCAGGAAGCGCCCCACGCGCACTCGATCGATCTCTCGTCCGACAACCGATTCGCCTACGTCGACGATCTCGGACTCGACGAATTGCTGGTTTACAAATTCGACGCTACGAAAGGCACGCTAACTCCGAACGATCCGCCTTACGCCAAGCTTGATCCGGGTTCCGGCCCGCGTCATTTCGCGCTGGCCTCGTCAGGCAAGTTCGCTTATGTCGTGAGCGAGATGAAGGGAACAGTCACCGTCTTCTCGAACGATCCGCGCACGGGGACTCTGCACATCCTGCAGACAGTCTCGACGCAGGCCGAAGGCTTCAAAGGAGAAATCGAAGACGCCGAGGTGGAAATCCATCCATCGGGTAAGTTCCTCTACGCCTCGAATCGCGGCGATGGCAACAGCATCGCCGTATTTGCAATCGATCAAACCAAAGGCACGCTGACTCCGGTCGAAGTCACGCCAACGCAAGGTAAAGCGCCACGTCACTTCATGTTCGATCCGACCGGCACTCTCCTGCTGGCGGAAAACATGAGTTCGAACAATGTCGTGGTGTTCCAGATCGATCAGAAGACGGGCAAGCTCACGCCGACGGGCAAGACCTTTGAGGTGGGCCAGCCCGTGTGCCTGAAATTCTTGGCCGCTGAGTAGTTGAGCGTAGTGAGAGTTGCCCGGTGTCTAAATCAGTCATGCGAGGGCCGGTCTATTTTCTGCTGCTCACAACCTGTTTATGGGCTCAGACCGGAACGGAGGAAGTCGCGATTCGCGAGGCGCAGAGTCTGAGGGCTTCGTCTCTGGATGGCCGACTTCCGAACATTAGCCTGAAGTTCCTGCTCGAATATGAAGCACGCGGTGCGCCGGTGAAGTGGGAGGTTCGCGATTGCGGCGAGCTGGCAGCAAAATCAACGACTGAAAGCGGTGATGCATCGACTTGCATCGAAGCCAGCTTTGACCCAGACGACCGGACCAGCGTCGCTCTCATCATCTCGATACCAGACTCCGGGAATGGATCGCACGCGGCTCCAGCTACTCTGCTTCGCGCTACCATCAGCGACATGGGCGCGCCGGTCAGAACTACGCGTCGATTAGGTGATTTGCCGATGGAACTGCACCGCCCTAAACCGAGGCTGCCGCAGGAACCGGCACTTCCGGTCCGGGGAGTGTGAGGGGTCGGTAGAAATCCGAAGCATCGGCGGTGCCTTCAACTTTTCTTCTGAATGCCTCTTCGCCGGACCAGGTGTGTGTTCGCGTCCGGTTTGATCTCGTCATACTTGAGGCAACTGATAGAGCCATCGACCTCGAGCACTGACAGCGCAACCTGATCGACGCTGTTGATCCCGTGCTCGCGCAAGGCACGATGCAGCTCGTCCATGCTGACGTGCTCTTTTGCTATGTGCGACTCAATCACTTTGCCGTCGTGAACCAGCAAAGACGGCTGGCCCTGGATCATCCGACGAAAACGCCGGTTCCCGCCGGAGACCTCAGCCACGAAATAATTGAGGACCAGCAAGGTACAAGCGGCCACTGCCCCGCCAGCCAGCGACGTGTCGGGCCCGGTCATCGCATTTTGCACTGAGTTGGAAAGAAGAAGCAGCAACGTGAGATCGAACGGAGTCATTTGTCCGACCTCACGCTTGCCGCTAAGACGTACGCCGAGAAGCACCAACAAATAGATAACCCCGGTGCGCAGCACGATTTGCAACAGCACGTGCGCGCCCGGGAAAAACGCTCCGTTCAATTGCCGTTACCCGACACCCCGCCCGCCGTCACCGGCACCGGGGCATTCTTCGGCGTGCTGAGATATCCCGTAGCTTTGTTTTTGTCTACTGTCCACACGACCAGTTCGAACAGAAGATGATCGCGTCCGGAGTAGAACTGGATCGGCTCGGCGATGTTGCGGTCTTTCTTTTCGAGGGTCTTGTCGTCGGAAGTCACGTTTAACGTGAACTTCCCTTTCTTCGGATCGACTTTCTTCAATTGCAGGCTGACAGTCGCAACCGGCTGCGGTTTCGCGCCCTTCAGCAGAGTGAACTCGTAATAGTTGCGATCGCCCTTATGCTTCAGCACCTCGAGATCGGCACGAGTATTGGCAATCAGGCCGCTCTGAACTCCCAAATCACCCACCGTGCTCTGCAGCCGGGCTTTCGTGGCCTCGAGGTCCGCTTTGGTGGAAGCCACATCTGTTTTGACGCCGCCCACATCGGTCTTCACGCCAGCGACATCTCCGCTGACCGCGCTGATCTGCGCTTTCTGCGCCGTCTCTTCCTGCTCCAGTCGTTGCTCCGCAGCTCTTTGCTGGGCCTGCAATTCCCGGGTTCGGTCGGCTAGTTCTTTCTTGGTCATACCAGCTTGCCGGGCTAGAGTCTCCTGTTGCGCCTCTGACGTCTGCATCCGGTTTTGCAGTTCCTTGACCTCCGCCTGACTGCCGGTCAGATCACTGGTCAGTTTCTGGATTGCCAGATGGTTGGTGTACTGCGCATATCCGGCAAGCGCTATCACTACGATTGCCAACAAGATCAGGATCCATTTGCCCGTGTTGGACTGATGTTCAAGGATTACATGTTCGCCTTCGTCGGCCATACACTTTCCTCCTCAGGAGTACAGAACTATAAATTGCAGGGATGGCTCATTGTTCAGCACTGAAACCGCACTGTCAATGACTGATAGGATGCAACGACTTCCGCCCACGTCTAACGCCGCAACTGCATTGCTTCCTGCAGAGCGGGCTCTGGGTTGCGGCGAATGGATGCGGCAACGGGTCCAAGATGCCTCTCGAGTTTAGCCAGAGTGACTGCGGCAGACTCCGGCAGGGGCGATTTCGCAGCCATTTTCGCGGCCGATTCCGCTTTCACTAGGCACGCATAAGTCAGCTTTTCGGAGAAGCCCGATTCATCGAGAAAGCGCCCGTAAGCGAACCAGTCCGCGGCCGTGGCAGAATCATCGCCGTTGGATGCGTCGAGTTTTACTGTCTTCTGATATAACGCCAGCGCTTCATCCAGTTTGCCGGCTCTAGCCTGCAGTTCGGCTTCGTTCACGTATGCAATGGTTTCGAGTTTGGGCTGTTTTGTCTGCTCTGCAAGTTCTTCCGCCATCTCATACGACTTGATTGCAAGGTCGGTTTGCAAGGAGCGGGCCTGGCAATCCGCCATTCGAAGAACGATTCCTATGATGAATTCGGGTGCAGGCCGCTTCTGGGCATTCTGCCGACCAATTTCCTGCAGATAAATCTTGTAATGCTCGGCCGCCGGTTGAGCTTTGCCTTCGCGGTCGAACTCATGCGCGAGATACAGATGCGCCAAGCCCTGATTTGGGTCGAGCGCCAGCGCCCGATCCCAATCTTTCAGCGCCTCATCGCCATGATCGAAGTGCAGCGCCAAAATTCCGTGGTCGACCAGGAGATTGGGATCGTTAGGAAAGTGTCTGAGTGATGTCTCGGTCAGGCTGAAGGCCTCGTCAAATCGCTTTTGATCGATCAGGAACTTTAGCAGCGCTTGCTGCGGAGCCGGATCCGTAGGATTTGCCTGCATGGCGTGGCGCCAAGCCGCTTCCGCTTGCTGTGCATCTCCGTTATCCATTGCCTTCCGTGCCAGCCGCATCTGCAATTGACTGTCGAAGGAATCCAGCGCCGCTGCCCTCTGCAAGGCATTCACGTCGTCGGTACGCAGTGCAAGATAGTGCCGCACCTGGTCCACTGTGCCCCACAGAAGCAGTAAAGCGGCAGTTGTGATCTGTAGTTTTCGCGCCCCGGCAGTGTCACCTGCAACCCACCGAATCCGATTGGCAAGCGATCCGCCGGCGTCGGCGATCGCTTCCTCAACCCGAACTCTTGAGTTGAGCAATAGCGAGGCGATCCGGCCATCACGCAGCTTCCAGATGGCTCCGTCAAGAATGAAATGGTGAATGTTCACCAGGGATGCGAAGATCAGAAAACTGGCAGTGAAATCATGATGGAGAGCGCGGCTCGCCAACCATGGCCCCGGAATAAACAGAGCGATTCCGCCGACAACCAGCACTCCGAAGTATGCCAGTGGCCGCCAGCCGCTCCCCTTGTTCTCGGTCCCTTCGCTTGTGGCCTCTCGGCGAGCGTAGTAACTGGTGATCCATAAATACTGTGCGGAGTGCATCACCGCCAGGACCCCGTTGCTATACCGGCTTTGCGGGATATCAAGGTGCCGAAGCAGCGAGATCGCGGCTGGAAGCAGGAACCACAGGAACTGCGACGAAAACAGCGTGACTGCGGGGAGCAATGGCCGCCATCCGGTCTCTTTGGACAACCGGGAAAATCCGAAAACTGAAAGCACCACGAAGCCCGCCATCAGGATGATCTGTTCCCAACGGCTCACGATCGACGGAATACCAAGAGATAGGAACAGCGGATCGCTCGATGCCCCGGTATGAAATCCAAGGAACAGTACCAGATAAGAAACGATGAACGCGCCGTACAGAGCACCACGAGTCCGCTTATCCGGATTTGCACCGGCTCGCCGGGCAAACATCATGAACAACCCATAATTCTGTCCGCTGTAGTGCCATGGGCTCCAGGTCAGATAGATGGTGAACATCCAAGGCAGCAAGCCCAACCAGTAGTGGGCAAGAATCAGGGTAACCAGGAGCAGTGCGGTGATGTGCACCGTGAAGATGCGATATTTCTCGAAATCTTCGGCGCGATGGTAGGCGCGATAAATCGTCGCCATGTAATGCGGATAGTTAAAGAACAGAGCCAGCGCGTAAAAGACAACCGACCACATCCGCGCACTCGAAGCCAGTGACAGATACGAGATCAGCAGTAAGGGAAGCGACCACGCGCCGCAGCCGACCACCAGATCAAGCCACGGATTGTAGACCCACAACGCAGACGGCTTCGAATCGCGAAATTTTCCCATAGTGCGGCAGCTCGATATGGCCACAATTTCGCTTGAACACGGCCTGAAATCGCCGCTGCGATACCCGACAACTTGTGTGGCTTGAGCAAATTATAGGTGGGAGAAGTGAATCCTCAGATACCCGGACGGGTTCCGGAGGGATAACGAAAGTAACGGTATCCAGCGGTCCGCAAGCGAAACTAAGGCGCCCGGTCAGCGCGCTCCAGCGAACGCCGGCTCTTCCTTCTTCATTGCAGGTCTTTTCTTTATGGCCATCAGCTCAACGGCTTTATGCGCGATGTGCTCCGCGCTGACCTCGAATTCCTTGATCAATTCCCAAGGAGCGCCGGAGTCTCCGAAACGGTCTTTCACGCCAATAGCTCCAGTGATGACCGGGATTCCATACAGTTGCGAACTCTCGGTCAGTATTGCGCTGACTCTCCACGCCAAGGCGCCAATCTGATGCTCTTCCGCAGTCACCACAACGCCCGTATCGAGTGCAGCTCTGACAACAGCCTCCTGATCAATCGGCTTCAAGGTGTGTACATTCAGTACACGCGTCTCGTAGCCAAGTTCTTTCTTCAGGATGTACGCGGCTCGCATTGCCTCGGGGACCATCGGTCCGCAAGCGATGATGCTCAGGTCCTCCTCTTCGTTCTTGTAGCCTGATGCAAGCACCGTATCAAAGGCATCGAGAAAACCAGGCCCTTCCTTCCGCATCCGAATCACATTTGCCTTGCCGAAAACGAATGGCGTTTTCTCGTCTGAAACGATGGGGGTCGCCTCGCGCGCAAACCGTATATATTTCGGACCTTTGTGTTGCAGCAGCAAGTAATCCGTCGCCTTCCGCGTTTCTGCGATGTCGCACGGCACGACGACAGACATATTGGGCAAGCCCTGCATTGCAAAAACGTCTTCGAGGGCTTGATGCGTAGCGCCATCCGGACCCACGGAAACTCCTCCATGAGCGCCCGCGATCATGACGTTGAAATTGCCATAGCAGACCGAGGTGCGGATCTGATCCAGATTGCGGGCCGCCGCGAAGGTCGCGTAGGTTCCGAGCACCGGCAACTTCCCTTCCCGCGCCAAACCGGCAGCGGCCGAGGTGGCGGACTGCTCGGCGATTCCCATGCTAAGCCAACGCTTCTTGCGCTCTGGTTTGCCGGCGTAGAAATCGCTAATCGTGATGGAACCGGAAATATCTAACCCCAGGCAGACGACACGCTCATCATCACCATTCGCGGCCAGGGACTGACCGAAGCCTTTCCGCGTCGGCTCCATCTTCACTTTCATGCTGTCGGCGGAATTCCACCAGTAATTGCGCGAGAACTTCGGCATCTTAGCTTCGAGCTTGCGGTCCACCTCTGCCTGGTACTGTTTTGCTCGGTCGAGCAATTGCTGCAGCGGAATCTGCCCTTTCAGCCCTAGTTCTTCAAGGCCTTTCAGCAACTCTTCGTAGTTCGGCGACTTCCCGTGCCAGCCCGCCTGGTCCTCCATAAAGCTGACGCCCTTGCCCTTCACCGTATGAGCGAGCAGAACGACTGGATGACCCTTCATCGATCGTGCCTGTTCAAAGGCATCGACAATCTGGACCATGTCGTGGCCATCCAGGCACAGCACGTCCCAGCCAAAGCTGCGGTACTTGTCGGCCAGAGGCTCAACCTCCATGACATCTTTGACGAGACCGTCGATCTGTAGCCGATTGCAATCGATAATGCCGATCAGATTGTCTAGTTTGTAGTGGCCGGCCTCCATTGCCGCTTCCCAAACCTGGCCTTCCTGCTGCTCGCCGTCTCCCATGATGCAAAAGATCTTGTGGCTCTTCGCATCCAGACGCGCTGCCAGCGCCATGCCGACCGCGATACTCAAGCCTTGCCCCAGAGATCCGGTCGAAACTTCCACGCCGGGCAGCTTTAGCCAATGCGGATGGCCCTGATACGGTGAACTCAGCTTGCGGAGTGTGACCACGTCTTCTTTCGGACAGAATCCGGCAAAGGCGAGACCGAGATAAAGACTGGGTGCCTTGTGCCCCGTCGACCAGACAATGCGGTCGCGGTCGGACCAGTTCGGATTCTTCGGGTCATGATTCGCAATTTTCAGGTAGAGGGCAGCCGTGATGTCCATGATGGACAGAGTGCCGCCGGCGTGACCCGATCCGGCAGCGTGCAGCGCAACCAGGTCGTAGGCGCGCATGAGGTTCGCGGCCTCGATCAGTTCGTCAGCCGAATAATTGCGGACCACTTCCCGTGAATTCGAATCGATCAGTGACATCGCGTCCCCTTTTGGCGTCGTAACGAAGTTCGCACAAAGAAAGACCAGAAAACTGCTCTTAAAAGGCTATCGGGGACTCTGGCCTAAGGCGGTGATTACAATCACATTGGGGAGTGAGCAAATACGACCAAGTGCTATTCAAAGCGCCAGCGTGTGGATTTCGTCTGGAAGTACTTTTCCCATAGCGCAAAGACGACCTTGGGACGTACCGAGAAAACCGGCTCTTTCATCGACAACATGTCGTCTTTCATCTTCGAGAGATCCCAATCGTACTTGCGTTCGTAGGCGGGAATGAGCTTGCGGCGCGCGGCGACGTCTGCGATTTCGGCAACGCCTTCAACAATGATTGCTTCCTCCGCCTTCTCGGTGCAGACGACGCACTTTGGATTTGCGGCGAGGTTTTGCGCCTTGCGCGACTTGCTTCCCGTGCTGAACAGGAAGCGCCCGTCCTGCCACAGTCCCCAGACCACCATCGTGTGAGGGGAGCCATCAGGGCGCACCGTTGTGATCCAGTAATTGTGCGATTTCTTTAAACGCTGCTCGGCCCAGGACCAGGACAGCAATCCTTTGGTACCTTCGGGGAACCCGTAACCGGGGGCTTGCGGACGGGTCGACTTAGGTGCATTCTTTTTTTTGGCAGCCTTCATGAGAATCAGATCTTCCTCCAGTCGCGCGCCGCAATACAGTCATCAATCAGCAACTCGTGCGTCGAGAATCAGCTTCACCAGATGGCCAAACTGGCTCTTCGTGACGATCCCTTTGTCTGCCCATTCGGTAAGCGTCTTCGCGTCGCGAGCCGGGGGATCGGTGTCAGTACGATTCACAATTACCAAGTCGAGGGTCGGAATAACCAGAATGTAGTGCCCGTTCGCGCCGCGGGCCGAAAAGTCGCCAGGATGGGTCGCCTCCGGAAAGTGAATGCCTCCATATTCGACCCACCACAGGTATTCGTAGCCACCGACATCTCCGAGAGGGCCGGCCTGTACCATTTCACTCGCGTGCGTGCTCTTTTTCACCCAATCTTCTGGAACGATCTGCTTGCCGTTCCAGCGGCCATGACGCAAGTAGAGCAAGCCGAAACGAGCCATGTCCCGCGCGGTGATTTCGAAATGATATGCGGGATAGATGGAGAGTGGCCCGCCGAAATAGAAAACGTCGCCCGGTTGAAAATCTTCCATGCCGATCGGCTTGGCGATGCGCTGGTAAAAAGCATCACCCATCTTCATGCCGGTCTTCTTCTCGAAGATGGCCCCGACCACGTTGAAATCCCAGTTGTTGTAGTACCAGTAGGTGCCCGGAGTGTGGCTGCCGCGAGGCGGACGGTTTTTCTTCATCAACTCGGTGTCAAAATCTACATTGTGATAGACGCCGGACCGCGCCCGCAGCAGGTCCACGACCCTCGCCTGTTTTTCTGCCTTGGTCAGCGGGTCGGGCGAGTCGTCAATACCCAACTGCTCGAGAGTCTCGTTAATGTCGATAACACCTTCGTCCGAGTAGATTCCGTAGAGCGAACTGATCAGGCTCTTGCGCACAGAGTAAGAGTCGATCTTCCTGTCAATGTCTCCCCACTCATCGACCAGCTCGCCGCCCTGAACGATCATCACAGCCGAGGAGTGAATCGAATCGGCATACGCGTGCGCGGCTGTCAGCTTTTCCTTCGACCATCGAGCAGTTGCCTGGGATGAAATACTGGGCCACGATTTCCCGGGAAACACCTCCGATTTTATAGGCGCGGGAGACGCTTGTGCGGCAGCACCGGGCGGGAAGGCAAATTGGGCGCACGCGACGAGACAGACGAGAAGCCCGGAAAGAGATGTTGAGCGGCGGAGACTTTTCGCAGGCATTGACTGACACCTCACGGGCAAGGTAGCACTTTAACGCAGGTTCGCCAACGTTGGTGTTTTAGACGTTCTTCTTCGTCCACTGATCGATACGTTCGAGCGCCTGCTGCAGATTCTCCATGGAATTCGCCACGCTGAACCGTAGATAGCCTTCTCCGAAGTCACCGAAGGCCGTTCCGGAAAGAGCAGCCACTCCGGCCTGCTCCAGCAAGGCATCCGCCAGCGGCTTGGACTTCCATCCCGTCTTCTTGATGCTCGGAAATACGTAGAACGCGCCTTTCGGCATGCGGCACGAAAAGCCTTTGATCTTGTTGAGACCGGCAACCACTACGTCCCGGCGGGACTGGAATTGATCGCGCATGTGATCGACCGAACTCTGATCTCCGCGGATCGCTTCGATCCCCGCCACTTGCGTGAAGCTAGCAGTGCACGAGTTCGAGTTGGTCATCAGGCGTGTCATGTGCGCGGCCAGGTCGGCCCGCATCACGCCATAGCCCATGCGCCATCCAGTCATCGCGTAGGTTTTTGAAAATCCGTCGAGCAGGATTGTGCGCTCCTGCATCCCCGGAACCGACATGATCGAGAAATGTTCGCCGCCGTCGAACAATAAGCGGCTGTAAATCTCGTCCGACAGGACCATGATGTTGCGGTCGCCGATTACTTTGGCAATCTGCTCGATGTCGCGCCGACTGAGCACTCCGCCCGTAGGATTTTGGGGCGAGTTGATGATAATCAGCCTGGTGCGGTCGCTAATGAGTCCGGCCAATTCGTTTACGTCGAGGGAGAAATCGCGCTCTTCGCGCAACTGAATCGGCACCGCGCGCCCACCAACATAGCGAATCATCGATTCGTAAATCGGAAAGCCGGGATTCGGATAAATGACTTCGTCTCCTTCGTCGATCAACGAGAGAATCGTGAAAAAGATGATCGGCTTGCCGCCGGGGACAACCACGACCTCGTCACTCGTGACCTTCACGCCACGCGTCCGGCTCACATATTCGGCCAGCGCGTGCCGGAGATCCGGGAGACCCGCGGAGGGACCGTAATGCGTCCAGCCCTTTCTGAGAGCATCCACACCGGCTTCGACAACATTCGATGGTGTATCGAAATCGGGTTCACCGATCTCGAGATGAATAATGCTCTTTCCCTGTTTTTCGAGGGCGCGTGCTTTATTGAGTACTTCGAACGCCGTCTCAGTACCGAGTCTGGACATACGGCGGGCTAGCTGCAATTCGTATTGCGTAGCTCTTTCCATCGCGGGAAACTCCTCAAGAACGCAAATGGTTTATTATACGCCCGGTTTTACCGGTGGCAGGGCGGCACCACGGGAGTACACTCTGAGTTTTCCGGGAGGAATTCATGGCCTCTTATCTAGAAGAACTGTACGTACATCAAGAATGGGCGGACGCTGAGCACTGGCGCGCTTTCGAATCGCATCCCGCAGCGCTTGAAGATAAGGCTATCCGCGAACGGTTGCATCATATTCACCTCGTGCAGCACGGATTCTTGTGGATCACTGGGCCCCGAACGTCCGGCTTCGAGTTCAAGAAGTTTGAAGACTTCCAGGCAATCTCGGATCTGAAGAAATACGGCCAAGAAGGATTGACCCGGTTGAACAATTTCGTCAGGAAAGTCGACTCAGCGGGAAAGGAGAAGGTCATCGAGGTGCCTTGGTTTCAGCCTCCGGCGAAGATTGCGGTCCGGCACGCGTTAATCCAGGCTGCCATGCACAGTCAGTATCATCGCGGCCAGAATGCGACCCGCCTCCGCGAACTGGGCGGAGTTCCGCCCATCACGGACTTCATCGTGTGGCTCCACAAGGGACAGCCTGCGGCGCAATGGGAATGAGCGGCAACCAACGCCTTCGCCCCATCCATTCAATTGAGTCGCAGTTCGCAACACTACTTAGAACTCTGTTTTGAAAGCAAATGACCAAACAAACCGACGGTATCTGGATCATTGACTCCGAGGGCACAACCCTCTATGCCAATTCTCCGATGGGCGAGATTCTGGGTGCTGATCCCGCGGAACTCCTCGGCAAAACATCTTTCGCATACGTCTTTCCCGAGGATCTCGAGGCCGCTCAGCGCCTCTTTGAAAGCAAGCAACATGGCGACGTGAAACCTTTTCACTTTCGCCTGAGACGGAAAGACGGAACAGCGATCTGGGTGGACGTGCAAGGGACACCGATGCACGGCATGGCAGGAGAATTCCTGGGAGTTGTGGGCACATTCAGGGTTCCAGAGAATTCCCAGGAGGAGTGAAATTTATTCCGAGACGCTATGCTCTTCGTTTTGCGAACGAAGAACGCGATCTACGGAATATGGCGCGCGGCGGCTAGGCTCATGGTAATGGCGGACCTGCATCTCACCCAGCAAGCCAATTGCTAGAAGATTCAAGCCACCTAGTAACAAACCCATGGCGGCCATCATCAACGGGCCGTGCGAAGCCATGACAGGAACATGGCGCAGGAACTTCTCGATTCCCAGCCAGAAAACAACTGCACTCCCGGCAAAGATGCTCATCATGCCGAAGCCGCCGAAGAAATGCAGTGGGCGTGACAAATAACGCAGTAGGAAGCGAATCGTCAGCAGATCAAAAAAGACGCGAAAGGTTCGCGAGATGCCGTAATGCGACGCTCCCCGCTCGCGGTTCACATTCTTAATCGGCACTTCACAGATAGTCGCGCCGTGCCATGAAGCCAGCGCGGGGATGAAACGGTGCAGTTCTCCGTAAAGCGGAACCTGTTCCAGAATGTCGCGACGATACGCTTTGAATGTAGTGCCGAAGTCGTGGATATCGACGCCACTGATCTTCGCCATCATCCAATTGGCAATCCGGCTCGGGATGCGGCGCATCCAGAAGTTATCTACGCGAGTCTTGCGCCAGCCGCTGACTATGTCGTAACCCGCGGCGATCTTCTCGAGAAACATGGGGATGTCGTTGGGATCGTGCTGCAGGTCGCCATCCATGGCGATGATGTACTCGCCGCGCGCGTGATCGAAACCGGCTGCAAGTCCCGCAGTCTGTCCAAAATTGCGGCGCAGCTTAACGACAGTCACACGGCTATCCACGGCGGCGATTTCGCGCAGCATGGCAAAGGTGTGATCACTCGAACCATCGTCGACTAATACAATTTCGAAGCTCTCCCCGTGCGTTTCCATGACGACCTTAAGGCGGTCGTAGAGGTCGGTTACATTCTCCTCTTCGTTATGTAGGGGCACGACAATGGAATATCTAGGCACAATCATTAAATTATATCTGAAAACGCCAACAGCTTTGCATTGAGTGTTTCTGTTCTGGTTACTTCCAGCACTACCGATCAGGCCCTCCTACTCGAACTCCAGCATGACAATTTCCGGGTTCGAGCCCAACCTGAGCGGAGGTCCCCAAGTGCCGGCGCCGCTGGAAGTGAAGACCTGCATTTTGCCAATTTTGCTCAGACCATAGACAAACTGGCGGTAGATGCGGCGAGCCATCCAACTCCATGGGATGAATTGGCCCAAATGCGTATGGCCGGAAAGCTGTAGGGAGAAGCCGAGGGATTCGGCGGTATGGGGATCGTCCGGCGCATGAGTTAAGAGGATGCTGGCTCGATCTCGGTCGATCGAAACCCGCCGCAGGGCCGAGGCTAAACCTCCATTGGACGCAGCGTCGCGGTACGAGACGCCGACCACCTGTATCCCATTCACATTCACTTTCTCACTTCTAAGGACCCGGACACCCGCCGCTTCAACGGCATCCAGATATTTGCTGTCATCGCCGAACTGCTCATGATTTCCCGCAACAAAGAAAACTCCGTGGGGCGCCGTCAACTGGCTCAAAGGCTCCGCCGCTTTGGCAGCATCGATGGCGGTCCCGTCGTACAGATCGCCGGCAATAAAGATGGCGTCAGGTTCCTCGCTTAAAATCAGACGAACCAGTCGCCGCAGGAAGCTACCGTTGCGCACGTGTCCCAGGTGAACATCACTCACCAGGGCTGCTTTGCGGCCACGCCAAGCTTCCGGCAAGTTCGCCAACCGCACGCGGGCTCGAGTGATGCGTGTCCAGCTTGCGTTGAAGACACCGTAGAATCCGGCAGCCAAGGCAATTGCAAATAGCACTTCCACCAGCCGGTGAAAGCTAAGAACCACGCCCGCCAAAGTTCCGATAGCGAGGGTGAGCCACGCCAAAACGCCAGCCAGAAATAAGAAGCTTAACAAGCCCATCCACACCGCAGATGCCCTATAGAACGCGCGAATGGAGGCGCCGGTGTAAGAGAACGCAAGAGTCGATGCCGCAACGAAGCTGACCGACAGCACGCCAAGAATGACTTGCAACCAGACTTTCTCGTTCGCGTCAGTCGCGGGGAGACGGTAGGTAAACGTCTGGTAGACGAAATAGTGGGTCAGCCAAAGAACAAACTGAATGACAACAATAAATCCGACGAATCGCCTTCGATGACGCATCGGGAATTAGATTCCTACAAGACTGATTAGGATTCTCCCTCCAGGCCCAGGCCAAGGATTCAGCGAAACTAGACAGTAACAAGGAAAGTGACTGATATCACAGAAGTTATTCTCATTTTTGAGTTCAATCAGAAAGATTCGAAACGTCGGAGGCGATCGTGGTTCAAAATCTTACGGAGAAGACGCACGAGAGGCGAGGGATGATCGAGGAGCACATCAAACTATTGCAGGAGTTTGAGAACTTTGCTAAAACCGCGCCCACGGCAACAGCTCTGATGGAGCATGTTGCGCGCCGGCTGCATGAAAAAATGGCACGCTACAATTGGGTTGGGTTTTATCTGGTAGATCGCGCCGACGCAAACATTCTTGTAGTTGGCTCTTACGTTGGCAGCTTCGCTCCGAATACTCGTATCCCGCTCGATACGGGCCTCTGTGGCGCCGCCGCCAGCAGCGGAAAAACCGTGGTGGTCGATGATGTCCGGAAAGATCCACGGTACCTTCCCGGTTCCTCGATGGTAGTCAGTGAAATTGTGGTTCCGATCTTTGCGAATGGCAAGCTGGCGGGAGAACTGGATATCGAGAGTTACTTCCCCGGAACCTTCAGCAAGAACGAGCAGGAATTCGTCGAATCTTGCGCCAAGCTTGTTGGCAAGTACTCGAGCAGATGAGGGTTTCATGGTCATAAACCCCCATCCGCGACGCGCCGCCAGGATCTCCAACTCGTTTATTATCCCTGCTCTTTGAGTTTGAGCCTGGACTTGTTGTCTTCCATAAACTGCTTGATGTCAGCCGCCGCGCCGAGCAGGCGGTTCCATTGCTCATAATAGAGCGTTACGGGAAAGCGCCCGAGGCCGTATACGCTCACCCCGCCTTTTTCTCCTACTTTGAAGATGAGATCTCCGCTGCGCTTCTTGGTTTCAACTTCCTTTTCCAGTTGCGCCAGTTTGGCCTTCAGTTCTTCGTAACTCGGTTCTGCCATGTATACCTCGCTTGAAATGAGTGCGGTTCGGACGGTCGTTCAACCTGACGACATCCCCATCTATAATAACTTGTCGACCGTTGCTGTATCGCGGATAACCGTTATAAGCTTTCAAGAGTCTAATTTCAAAGCGGGAAAATTATGCGTTACTGGGTAAGATGGTCCGCCTGTCTCTGCCTGTCCTTGATCTGCTGGACAGCGGTGGCGGAGTCTACCCACCACCACCCGAATCGGACCGAATCGGCTTCTTGTCTGATTTGCGTTGTGGCGCATACCGCCAGCCCCGCTCCTAATTCCAGCGATACAACTCCCGCGTTCGCCACTCTGGGGCTATGGCAAGAAGAAACGGTCGTAGCGTACGTTCAGCTTGACTTCTCCGTTCTCGGCAATCGCGGTCCTCCCACCCTGTAAGAAATCCTTCGGCACACAATCCGGGCCAACTACTTCAGGGTTTCCTTTCTACGTGGAGGATTCATGTTTACTAGTTATGTGATACGTCTGGCCGCCGCCTTGCTACTAAGCGGCTGCCTAGCGGCAAGTACCAACGAGGGCCAATCTTTCGGCAACGCCACAACGCTATACGGCACGGTCGTCGATGCGACGGGCGCCATCGTTCTTGGAGCGACGGTAAAGATCCACAATCCGGTGAGCGGCTTTGATCGCAGCACCGAGACCGATGCCAGCGGTCAGTTCAGTTTCACCAACGTTCCCTTCAACCCCTACCACCTCACTGTCACCGCGAAGGGGTTCTCGTCGTACACACAAGACGTTGAACTCCGCTCCAACGTACCTGTCACCTTGACGATTACGCTACAAGCGGTCGTGGAAGCGACCAGCGTCACAGTGCGTGAGTCCGCCGGCGACCTGGTGGAAACCGATTCGACGTTTCATAGTGACGTGGATAAGGCCGAGTTGGACCGGCTCCCCATGCCCACCGAGTCAACGGGTGTGAGCGCGGCGGTGACCGCCAAGACCCCGGGGGTGTCCGCTGACTCCAACAACCAGATGCATGGGCTCGGGGATCATGCGGAGAACACTGTTTCGGTCGACGAGCAGGCAAATTCCGACCAGAGCAGCAAGACGTTTTCCAACGGGATTCCTTCGAGTTCGATTCAGTCGATGGAAGTGATCGCAGGAGCGCCCCCTGCCGAATTCGGTGGCAAGACAAGCTTGGTCGTAAAAGTCAGCACGCGGTCGGGCCAGGGCGTGACCACGCCCACCGGCTCTTTGACTATGTCCTATGGTTCCTTCGGAACGAGTAACGCCTCCTTTGACCTTGCCTACGGCGGACCGAACTGGGGCAACTTCATCGCCATCGATGGCACAAATGGCGGGCGCTTCCTGGATGCGCCCGAGTTCGCCGTCATGCACGACAAAGGCAACGTAGAGAACTTCTTCGACCGCGTTGACTATCAGATCGCGACAGGTAACAGCCTCCATCTGGACCTGGCTTGGACACGTTCCTGGTTCCAGACTCCGCAAACTTTCGACAATCTCAACGTCGGCAAACTGGATCCGTCTGGAAACCCGGTGGGTCCGATGGACCAGCGCTCACAGGTCAAGACGTTCAACGTCGCGCCCTCTTGGACGCGGCTCATTAATCCAAAAACGGTCTACACCTTAGGCGGTTATGTACGTCGGGATGATTATCACTACTACCCAAGCGCTGACCCGTTCGCAGATCTGGGCCCTGAAAACCTGCAGAGAGAAACCATCGGCCAGCACCGCACGCTGACCAATGCCGGCGTTCATTCCGATCTGGCTTATGTCCGCGGTATCAACAACATGAAGTTCGGAGCCACCTACCAGCAGACCTTCCTTCGTGAAGCGGATTCCCTTGGGATTGTCGACCCGACACTTCTTCCGTCGCTGACCAGTCCGAGCGGACTTCCTTGTTTCAACACGACTACCCAGACCGCCTTTGCCGCACCGTGCACAACTCTATTCCCCTACGACCTGACGCGCGGTGGCGGATTGTTCGGATTTATTGGACAGACCGATGTGAAGGAACTGGCGCTGTTCGCGCAGGATACGATCAGTGCGGGGCCATGGTCTTTCAGCCTTGGCGTGCGCGGCGATTTTTACAATGGATTGAGCAAAGCGTCTCAAGCGGAGCCACGGCTGGGCTTGGCTTATAACGTCAAGAAGACCAGCACGGTGTTCCGTCTCTCCTACGCGCGCACGCTGGAAACTCCGTTCAATGAAAATCTGGTGCTTTCCAATAATGGCTGCGACTATGCGGTCATTGCAGCGCTTGTCCCTTGCGTACCCGCGCCGCTTCGGCCCGGATTTCGCAATGAGTTCCATGCCGGCTTGCAGCAGGCGTTTGGACGGTACCTGGTTTTCGACGGCGAATACATCTGGAAGTACACGCACAACGCTTACGACTTCAGCGTGCTGGGCAACACGCCGATAACCTTCCCGATCGAATGGCATAACTCGAAAATTCCGGGCTACGCAGCCAGTGTCCGCATGCCAAACCTGCACGGCTTGACCGCATCGTTCGTTTTCTCGAGCGTGGCCGCGCGATTCTTTCCGCCGCAAGCTGGGGGCTTGGGAGTCACCGTCGGTCAGAACGGACTTCCCTTCCGCATCGACCACGACGAGAAGTTCAACCAGTCGACGCATCTGCAATATCAGCCATGGAAGACCGGACCGTGGTTCGCTTTCACTTGGCGCTACGATAGCGGACAAGTAGCGGGCTCCGCACCTTGCTATGGCACGAATCCGGGCAACAACTGTCCCGCTTCAACTACCCTTAACGGCCAGCCCGCAGTCTCGATGGTTGCGAACGGAGCACCTATGACTCCTGACGAAGAGTTCGAGGCCGGATTCTATTGTGGCAGCATGCGAGCAACCCCGACTGCCGGCCTTCCATTCGTCTGTCCAGTATCGCAATTTGGGTCGACACTCATTCGATTGCCAGCACCCGGAAGAGAAAACGATAACCATAATTCGCCTAGGATTGCTCCGCGGCACCTGTTTGACGCATCGATCGGGCACGACAACCTCTTCCGCGGCGACAAATACAAGGTCAGCCTTCAATTGACGGCGATCAATCTGACAAACAACTATGCGCTTTACAACTTCCTCTCCACCTTTAGCGGAACGCACTACGTGTCGCCACGTGCGCTAACGGCAGAGTTGGGGTTTCACTTTTAGTTCGGCGTGGAAAATGTCGCGAAGCGTCACGAGGGCCCGGCGCTTACCAAAGTTTTGTAAATCAATGTAAAAGAACGATCTCGCATTCCGAGCATCTAAGCGGATTGGTACTATTAACAGGATCCCATCGATAGCCATTCGGTTTCAATCAGTCACGGGGGCGATTCAATCATGAGAGTAGGAAGAAAGCTTGCGGTTTGGATCGTGCTCAGCGGCGCCTTTTCGCTGCTGTTGACAGCACAGCAGAGCACACCGGCCAGCGATTCTGGTTCTTCGGCACAGACGCAGCCGGCAGACGCAAACTCGACACAAGACACGTCGAAGCCAAAACCCTCGGATTCCAGCCAGCCGAAAACCCCCAGCATCGAAGAGGTCGGCGCGGGAAAGGTAGCGGGCACATCGAACGACCGCCTTTTTTATACTCTGCCCAATTTCCTAACGTTGCAGGGGAGAGAGAAGTTGCCGCCTCTTTCTGCCAAAGACAAATTTAAAGTCGTCGCTCTCGGCACATTTGATTATTTCGAATACCCCTGGTGGGGAATACTGGCGGCCATCAACCAGGCACAGAATAACGAACCGGGCTATGGACAAGGCTGGGTAGGGTACGGAAAGCGCTACGGCTCGACGGCGGGCGACAGCATGGTCGAGAACTTTATGGTCGGAGCAGTCTTTCCCTCAGTCTTGCACCAGGATCCCCGCTTCTATCAGTCGGGCGGAGGCAGCTTTCTGAAACGCTCCGGATACGCGGTCAGCAGGATTGTAATAACACGTGGAGACTCCGGTCACCACCAGTTCAACTTCTCCGAAGTCGGAGGCAGCGCCATCGCTGCTGCGATCTCAACCTACAGCTATCATCCCAGGAGCACATTCCTCAGCACCCCCACTAACCCGCACAAGTTCATTGCCTCCGATCGAACTCTCTCCAACACAATCAGCACCTGGGAGACGCAACTGACTCTGGACACAATCACGATCATGGTGAAGGAATTCTGGCCCGATATTCATCGCAAAATGTCGCACAAATCGAAGCCCGGCCCGGACACCCCCGATCAACATTGATGCTGTTTCGATCACAACCCAACCAGACTTCTGGTGTGATGCCAAGGGCAAGGGTCCACTGCTATCCGGTGGCTCGTTCATTCTTTTTCCGCCATTGCATCGTTGCCTTGATTCTTACCAGCGTATGTTGGTCTTTTTCATCGGCCCAATCCAACGACTCACAGCCAAAGGAACAGACTGCGCCGCCTCCGAGTCCGCGTCCCGCTGCGCCCAGTCCAACGACTCCACGTGTGAAGTCGGAACAAGAAAAAGAAATCGAGCGTCAGGAGCAATCGCAACGCGTGTTGGGAGTAGTACCGTTTTTTGGCGTAACCAGCCGGCAAGATGCCCCACCACTAACGGGTCGCGAGAAGTTTCGTTTGTTCGCAAAGGCCGCGTTCGATCCAGCCACAATCGGAATTGTTGGAGTGCAGGCGTCGCTTAGCCAGGCTGAGAACGAGTTTCCGGCTTATGGACAAGGCGCCCAAGGCTACGCAAAACGTTTTGGAGCTTCCTTGGCCGACGAGGTTTCCTCAGGATTTTGGAGTAACTACGCTTATCCCGTCTTGCTTAAGGAGGATCCTCGCTACTTCCGCCTGGGGGAGGGTAGTTTCACCGGGCGGGTCTTTTACAGCGTTAGACAGGAAATCGTCTGCCACACCGACAAGGGTGGGCGAACTTTCAATTTCTCAAACGTGTTGGGAGCGTTCACCAGTGGGGCTCTTTCCAATCTCTACTATCCCGGAAGATCAGAAATTCGCGTAATTCCAGCGACTCCGACCAGACCCGCCACGCCTGTCTACGAAGACGACCGCGGAGTGGAATTGACCTTGAGTCGAGCTGCCATTGCTCTCGGATACGGCACAATCGGCGGCCTATTCGACGAATTTTGGCCCGACATTCACCAGAAACTATTCAGGAAACACAAGGCCGATTCGTCCAACGCCCCTGTGGGTGCCGTGCACTGACAAAGCAAGACTATTGAGATCTCGCCGAAACGGTTGTCGCGAAATCGCATGCCGTCCGGCATGCTTGGCCTACATCATTCGCTTAGGCTCGAGCGGCCGATCGACCACTAGATCGGGATGCAGGCGGCGGAAGCTCTCCGCGACATGACAGTTCCAGCACACTGGCTGGTGAGTGGAGAACACTTCCGGAAGCTGCTCCGGCCGAATTCCCTTCCATTCGGTCGTTCTAAAGTCCGGTCCCAACAATGCCGGGGCATGATCAAGATGTTGAAGCGGTCCGATGGGCTTGTGGCAGAAGACACAGCTCTTCCCCTCATACCACTTCGCCACCTGCTTCCAGACCAGGCAGTTCTCAGGATCGGCTTCGATCTGTTGCAGGCATTCCTGCCCGCAGTCCTGCCGTTCTGGCCATCGCGAACACTCGTTCAGTCGAAGCGTGGGTTCGTTCAGGAAGGCACCTAACGCCGCTTCTTTCGCTGAGACGTGCACCGCCTCGGTTTTGTGCGTCTCGGGACAGGTGACCAGTCGCTTTCCACGGAACGCAAAATACGCGCGCAAACCGGGAACCGCTCGGAGCGCAAACAGCCCAACCGCCAATAGCAGAACGGTAAGGATAATGAGCGTGGTAATTGTCACAGGCCACCTCCCGGCCCACGTCCACCTCAACACAACGAGATGGCCGGACCATTCTTAAATTCAGTCTGTGGCGGCGGGTCCGGAAAGGCGGTGTTTCGCGTCACCCGAACCCGTGATGCTAATCACCTTAGGGCATGAGGCTCTGAGTGCCTGGTCGAAGGAAATTCGATTTGGCCGGGATACTTCTAGGCGGGCCGGCTCGGGCCCAGCACACCGATGTGTCCTCCAACGCGACGCGGTTCGATGGTGGCCCTTACTGGGTCACGTGAGGAGATCGCAACTGCATCTTCACGGCTACTGATAGCCGGCGAATGCCCTCGCGGATCTGCTCGGGCTGGGAGTGCGAGAAATTCAGGCGCATGTGGCGTCCACCCTCGTGGCCGTTATTGGCGTAGAAGCTATCGCCTGGGACGAAGGCAACCTGCTCGGCAATCGCGGCCTGGAAGAGGGTGTTCGAGTCCGTGCCATCTGGCATCGTCACCCACAGGAAGAGGCCGCCCTTCGGATGAGTCCAGGTGACCTCGTGCGGGAAATATTCGTGGAGTGCCTGCAGCATGGCATCGCGGCGCTCGCGATAGACCTGCCGGATCAGCTTCACATGCTGATCCAGGAACCCGTCGCGCGCGACTTCATACGCCACGTACTGATTGAACGTCGAGGTATGCAGGTCTGCGGCCTGTTTGAGCATGACCAGCTTGCTGATGACATCCTCGGGAGCCACAATCCAGGCGAGTCGAATTCCCGGTGCCAACGTCTTCGAGAACGTGCTCAGATAGATGACGTTGCCAAGGGTGAACCCATTGTCACGACGCAGATTTTCACGATCTAACACGACGAGCGGAGCGATGTGGTCGCCCTCATACCGTAGCTGACCATAGGGATCGTCTTCGACGATCGGAATGCCGTACTTGTCGGCGAGAAGAATCAGCTGATGCCGCCTGCCATCCGACAACGTCACCCCTGCCGGATTCTGGAAGTTCGGCAGGATGTACATGAATTTTGGCCCGGCACGGAGGCTTGAATCGAGGTGTTCCGTGATAAGGCCGTCGTCGTCGACTGGCACGGGAACGTACTGCGCACCGTAGACATTAAACGCCTGTAGTGCGCCCAGATAGGTTGGGGCCTCGACCAGAATTCGGTCTCCTCGATTGATGAGCAGCTTGCCGATCAGGTCGAGAGCCTGTTGCGATCCTGAGGTAATCAGCACGTTTTCCGCACTCGCAACGATTCCGTATCGAGCAATGTTCCGTGCAATCATCTCGCGAAGTGGCTGGTAACCCTCGGTTGGGCCATACTGCAGAGCCTCTGGGCCGTGTTCACTCAGCACCTTGTGGCAGGCTTCTTCAAACCGCTGTACAGGAAAGACGTCGGGGGCTGGAAGTCCCCCGCCAAAAGAGATGATCTCGGGATTCTGCGTAACTTTCAGCAACTCCCGGATCGCGGAACTCTTGATTCCAAGCGTACGCTGCGCGTACCGAGACTTCCAGAGCGTAGACATGCGAACTCTCCTGAACAGCGTTAACCCTTGGATGCTTAGATCATCCCACCTCTGCCGTTCCAAACTTTCAACGTTTCCAAAGTTTCAAGGTTTCACACTCGACACGTGCGGGTGGTGCTCCCCGTAACACGTTGAAACTCTGGAACCTTAATAGCGCCTTTCCTAGTCTTCTCCGATCAATTCCGGTTCTACTGACATGTGCACATGGGGATGTGTATACGTGTCGTTTTCCTGTGCGTCAACCACCGCGATCGCGGCCACGTTGACTATCTCTTCCACAGCGGCCGATCTCTGCAGCACATGAACCGGCCGGCTCATGCCCATAAGGATGGGCCCAATCAGTTCCCCTCCACCTACTTTTGCGGCCAGTTTGCAGGCGATGTTTGCGGATGCAAGATCAGGAAAGATTAGAACGTTTGCACCACCTTTGAGGGAGCTGAACGGATACAGCTCATCGATCAGCTCGGGGGAGAGGGCCTCGTCCGCCATGATCTCGCCGTCCACGCTCAAGGTCGGGTCAGCGTACTTGATCAGTTCCACCGCTTTGCGCACCTTCCTGGAAATCGGGTGGTCGACACTGCCGAAGCTGGAGAAAGAAAGCAACGCAACACGAGGCGTAATGTCGAACCGACGTGCCATGTGCGCGGTGCACAAGGCAATCTCAACCAAATCTTCCGCCGTTGGTTCGATGTTGACGCTGGTATCCGCCAGGAAGAAAACTTCGCCCTTGCGAGTGATGATGGCGTAGCAACCGGAGACCCGATGCAGGCCCTCTCGAATCCGCACGATTTGCAGTGCCGGACGAATCGTATCCGGGAAATGCTGTGTTACGCCCGAGACCAGCGCATCCGCATCGCCCATATGCACCATTATAGAGCCGAAGACGTTGCGGTCATTCATCAACTTCTCTGCCTCCATCAGGGTCACGCCCCGACGTTGCCTTAAGCGGAACAATTCGAGCGCGTATGCATCGCGGTGTTCCGACATGGTCGGATCAACGATCTGCATTCCTTCCAGATCGACAGCAAATTCGCGGGCGCGGGCCCGGATCTTCGCCGTGTCCCCAAGCAGAATCGGTTTGCCAATTTTCTCCTCGACGAGAGTGTGGCAAGCACGCAGGATCTTTTCGTTCTCTCCCTCTGGAAATACAACCTGTTTGGGATTGGCTTGGGCTTTATGGATCATGGCGCGAGAAACTTCATATGCCTTGCCGAGCCTGCGCTCGAGTTGTGCGCGATATATTTCCAGATCAACCGGCTCCTGCGCGACCCCCGTGCGCATTGCCGCTTCCGCTACCGCCGATGCCTCCCACATCAGCACCCGAGGATCAAACGGTTTCGGAATCAGATACTCGCGGCCGAACTGCATGCGGGGGACACCATACGCCCGGCATACCGAGTCAGGAACGTCCTCTTTCGCCAAGTCAGCCAGCGCGCGCGTTGCAGCCAACTTCATCTCCTCATTGATCGCGGTCGCCCGAACATCCAACGCACCGCGGAAAATGAATGGGAATCCGAGGACGTTGTTCACCTGATTGGGATAATCCGAACGCCCCGTTGCAATAATCACGTCATTACGGCTAGCCTTCGCCTCTTCATATGTGATCTCGGGATCGGGGTTCGCCATGGCGAACACGACCGGGTCCGGAGCCATCGAGCGCACCATGTCACCGTTGATGGCACCTTTCACTGATAGCCCCGCGAACACATCCGCGCCGACCATCGCTTCGGCCAAGGTCCGCAGTTCTGTTTCCTGCGCGAAACGTGCTTTGTAGGGGTTCATCCCCTCTTTGCGCCCCTTGTAGACCACACCTTTTGTATCGCAAAGAATGATGTTCTCGCGCTTCACTCCGAGGCGCACGTAGTGCTCGGCACAGGCGATGCCCGCAGCTCCGGCGCCATTAAAGACCACCCGCACTTTGCGGATGTCTTTCCCCACCACCTCCAGCGCATTCAGCAGTGCTGCGCCCGAGATGATCGCCGTTCCGTGCTGGTCATCATGGAATACTGGAATCTTCATCGTCTTGCGCAACGTCTCCTCAATCAGGAAACAATCCGGCGCTTTAATGTCCTCGAGATTGATTCCGCCAAACGTCGGCTCCAGCAACTGGCACAGCTTGATGATCTCTTCGGGATTGTGCGAATTTACCTCGATGTCAAAAACATCCACATCGGCAAATCGCTTGAACAGAACGGCCTTCCCTTCCATCACCGGTTTTCCGGCGAGCGCTCCGATGTCCCCCAGGCCTAACACCGCGGTGCCATTGCTCAGAACGGCGACGAGATTGCCCCGGCCGGTGTACTTGAATGCATCATGTGGATTCCTCTGGATCGCAAGACAAGGCTCAGCCACACCGGGCGTATAAGCCATGCTCAAGTCACGTTGGGTGCGGCAAGGCTTGGTGGGTGTGACTTCAATTTTTCCTGGACGCGACCCGAAGTGATAATCCAAGGCCTGCTGTTTACTTACTAACATGATTTCCTCCCCTGCTATGAATCACGCCGGCGCTGTAAAGCGTCTGGGCAGCGCTGCGGCCTTATGAAAAACCTAAACACGTACGGTCAGGACAGCACACGGCGCCTGACTGACTACCTCCGAAGCGACCGGCCATGGCAAATGCGCCGCCAGTGCAGAAACGTGCGACTTGTGCACGCTCATCACGATCAGGTCTACATTTCGTTCTTGGGCTTCTCGCAGAATGGCTTCGGCCGGGTGCTCCCAACGCACCACGCACTGCGGAACGCACCAATCGCGAGCCTGCTCTGGAATCAGACTCTCAAGAGCGCCGTAAGCCTTCTGCTGCACCTCGGCGCGATGTTGCCAAGGTACGAGCGGGATGGCCTCCAACAGAATGATCTCTGATTGATTCTCTTCTGCAAGCGACAGGGCATACTGCAGAATCGCTGCGGGGTCCTCGCTGGTATCCACCGGACAAAGAATGCGGCGCAGCTGCCAATTCTCCGCTCCATGCACCTTTGGCCCGACGGTCAATACCGGGCAATTTGCAGAACGGTAAATCTTTTCCGCGTTAGAGCCAAGGATGAGTTTGCTGACCCCGCGGCGGCCGTGTGTTCCCAGAACCACGAGATCCACTTCATGCTCGTCGATCATGGCGGGAATCACGTTGCCGGTATCGCCCCGATCGAGCAATACCTCCGTGCGGATCTCGTGTAACGAGGGGTCTTTTGTGACGTCTTCCAGTTTGCGGCGGGCATGCCGCCATGGAAGTTCGTCCTGAGCGGGCACACGGTCGAGCACCACTTGCTGGTGTGGCTCGGGAGCAATGGAATGGGCAAAAAAGATCGTTGACCCATAGAGTCGAGCGAGTGACTCTGCAAAGGGTAATGCGGCACGGGATGCAGCCGAGAAGTCCGTTGGAAACAGAATATTCTTGAGCGAAAGACGGGAAACCTGTGTGTAGGCGGGCATGGCACACCTCCTTGCGGCAGCGATAACCGCCGCTAGAGAGAATCCATACCTGTGGATATAAGCGGATAGCGGTTTTCGAGCAGTGATTGGAGTCACCGAGCGTGGTGAGCGTAGGTTCGTGCCTAGACCTCCACTCCCGCGCGGTGTCTTGCAAACTCCTCGATCACCTCGGCTAATCCTGGATGTCTCTGGTCTTCCACTTCATAACTGACGCGCAGCGTCGGCTTGTTCAGCTTGATGAGGTGACCCAGGTCGATCGGCGTCGCGATCAGAACGAGGTCGCAAGGAACGCGATTGATCGTCTCCTCGAGCTCATGCATTTGCATCGCGCTGTAACCCATGGCCGGCAGCAGGCTCGTCAGGTGCGGATAATGTTCGTACGTCGACCGGATTGATCCCACTGCAAAGGGCCTGGGATCGATAAGCTCGGCCGCTCCACTCTGCCGGGCGGCGACTACTCCGGCGCCGTATGGCATTTCGCCGTGCGTCAGTGTGGGGCCATCTTCCACCACAAGCACCTTCCGGCCTTTGATGGATTCAGGTGCCGACACTCCAACCCGGCACGCCATCTCCACGATGTTTGCCTTCGGATTTGCGGTCCGAACGTTGCGGCGGACGGTTTCAATATCCTTGGGCGCCGCAGTATCTACCTTGTTGATGACCACAACCTGAGCACGACGTAGATTCACTTCGCCGGGATAGTAGGCCATTTCATGGCCGGGGCGGTGCGGGTCGACCACCACAATTTCCAGATCCGAACAATAAAAGGGGGTGTCATTATTGCCGCCATCCCAGATGACGACGTCGGCTTCTTTCTCCGCCTGGCGCAAGATCCGTTCGTAGTCCACACCCGCGTAAACAATCGTACCCATGCGCAGGTGGGGCTCATACTCCTCGCGCTCCTCGATGGTGCACTCGTGCTTATCCATATCCTCAACGGTGGCGAAGCGCTGCACGGCTTGCGCGGCCAGATCGCCGTAGGGCATTGGATGGCGCACGACCACCAACTTGCGGCCTTCGCGCTTCAACTCGGAAGCCACGAAGCGGCCCAGCGGACTCTTGCCGCATCCGGTACGCACCGCGCAAATCGAGATCACCGGCACCGAAGACTTCAGCTGGGTGCGCTGCGAGCTCAACAGCCAGAAATCTGCCCCGGTTGCCACGACTCGCGAGGCCAGGTGCATGAGATTCTGGTGAGAGATATCGCTGTAGGAGAAGACCACTGCATCGATGTCGTGCTCCTCGACCAACCGCTCCAGGTCGTTTTCTTCGAAAATAGGAATCCCCGTGGGATACAGCGTCCCAGCCAGTTCGGCGGGGTAACGCCGGTTGGCAATGCCCGGAATCTGCGTCGCTGTAAACCCAACCACGCAATACTCAGGATGTCCTCGAAACGCCACGTTGAAATTATGAAAGTCCCTGCCTGCAGCACCAAGAATCAGGATCTTTTTCGCTTGCATGGGCCCTCCTGAGCCAAGTACGAAAAGCTTCGACCGGAAACCGCTTACTCTTTCGGGCTCCGCCGCCACATCGGTACGCACGGATTCCAGCTATGCACATCTTTCTGGAAATCTCTACCGCCTTGCGTCGCGCCCACCGCGCTCAGATCGTCTACTGGAGAGGCCAAAAGTTCGGCAATGTATCTCTCCACCTGTTCGCGGATGCGCGGCTCCTTCAGGGCTGCCAGAAGGTCTGGCCTCTCAATGTGAGTAAATCCACCACACAGCGGGCATTTCACGACGTCGTCGTTGACCATCACCAACCTCGTCTGTCGAAAATCGTTCGGACAGGGTGCTGCTCCGCACCCCATGCTCTCGCTCTATTAGAAGACTCGGCAGTGCTCCGGACAGTGACAACCGTCGCGGGAGTTAGTGATGGAGGTCACAGAAAAGCGAGGTACCTAAATAACCATTTTGTACTAGCGCGTGTTTTGCCAGAAAGCGCAGTCTCCCTGTCCGTGACGCGGCATGTGATTAAGGGCGGCCAAAAGTAATGGCGTGAACGTTTACGCCAGTTCGCTTTCCCTGCTAACATCATTGGTTTACCACTCAACCGTAAACGACATCTGTTTAGCGCCTTCATAAATCTACGGAGGAAACATGGCAATTAAAGTTGGAATCAATGGATTCGGACGCATCGGCCGCAACGTGTTGCGTGCCTCGTTGAAGGATCCCAACCTCGAGTTCGTAGCTGTTAACGACCTCACCGAACCCAAGACTCTGGCTCACCTGCTGAAGTACGACTCGGTGCTGGGCAATTTGCCGAATCAGGTCTCTGCCGGTGCGGATAGCATCACCGTCGACGGCAAGACCATCAAGGTATTCAAAGAGAAGGATCCCGCGGCGCTGCCTTGGGAGTCTGTTGGCGCGCAGGTCGTGATCGAGTCGACCGGACGCTTCACTGATGCCAATGACGCCAAGAAGCATCTGCGCGGGCCGGTGAAGAAAGTCATCATCTCGGCTCCCGCGAAAAATGAGGATGTGACAGTGGTGCTGGGCGTCAATCACGAGAAATACGACGCCGCGAAGCACACCATCATCTCAAATGCCTCTTGCACGACGAACTGCCTGGCTCCCGTAGCGAGAGTAATTAATGACGAATTCAAGATCGTCAGCGGCACCATGACGACGATTCACTCCTACACCAACGATCAGGTCATTCTTGACTTCCCGCACAAGGATCTGCGGCGCGCACGTGCCGCCGCGCTCAATATGATCCCAACTTCAACCGGCGCAGCCAAAGCGTTGAAACTGGTGATTCCCGAGCTGGGTGGCAAGCTCGACGGATTCTCCATGCGCGTTCCTACTCCGAACGTTTCCGTGGTCGATCTGGTCTGCTGGGTCGAGAGGAAGACCACCAAGGAAGAAGTGAATGCGGCGTTGAAGAAGGCTTCCGAGTCTGGACCATTGAAGGGATATCTTGGCTACGAGGAGCACGAACTGGTGTCGTCTGATTTCAAAGGCGACAGCCGATCTTCGATCGTAGACGCTCCTTGCACCCTGGTGGTCGGCGGCAATTGCGTGAAGGTGATCTCCTGGTACGACAACGAGTGGGGATACTCCTGCCGCGTCCGCGACCTGATCAACTACATCGCCAGCAAGGGCCTGTAATAAGTGTTGTCATCCTGAGGCGGGCGCAGTTTGCCCGCCTCAGGATCCGGGCGAGCCGCGAGAAGCGTCGCGCTCTTTGCGACGGAGATCGCGCGTAGGGCTCGCATCCTTATCCTGCTACGGCAGACATTTGAAAGAGGACCCCAGCCATGTCCAAGCTTTCCATTCGTGATCTTCCGCTCAGTGGCAACCGCGTGTTCATGCGAGTCGATTTTAATGTGCCGCTCGATGACGGCCGCGTCATGGACGATACCCGCATCCGCGAGACCCTGCCCACGATCGAATATGCGTTACGGCATGGCGCGCGCCTGATTCTTGCCTCGCACCTAGGCCGTCCCAAGGGGAAACCGAATCCGAAGATGAGCCTCAAGCCGGTGGCCGAGCGTCTCCGCATGCTTCTCGACAAGGAACTGGCTCGTGGCGAAAATGTCGGCTTCTGTCCCGAGTGCGTTGGCCCCGAAGCCGAGGAAGTCGCCACGCAACTGGAAAAAGGCCAGACTCTGTTGCTTGAGAACTTGCGCTTCCACGCCGAAGAAGAAGCCAACGACGAGAAGTTCGCCCGTCAGTTGGCCAATCTCGCCGAGTACTACGTAAATGACGCATTCGGCTCAGCCCACCGCGCGCACGCCTCGACGGAAGGCATTACCAAATTCGTGAAGCAGTGCGCCGCAGGCCTGCTTATGGAGAAGGAACTGAAATATCTCGGCAAAGCGCTGGAGCATCCCGAGGCCCCATTCGTTGCCATTCTCGGCGGCGCCAAAGTCAGCGACAAGATCGGCGTCATTCAGAACCTGCTGACCAAGGTCAACGTGCTCATCATTGGCGGAGGCATGGCGTACACCTTCCTCAAGGCGCAAGGCCAGGAAATCGGAAAGTCGCTGCTCGAAGCTGACAAGGTCGATCTCGCGAAGAGCTTGATTGCCGAGGCTAAGAAGCGAAATGTGAAGTTGCTCTTGCCCATCGATCACGTGGTCGCGATGAAGCCCGAGCCGAACGCCGTCGTTCAGCAAATTGGCGAAGGCCAACCGATTCCCGCTGACAAGATGGCGCTCGACATCGGCCCGAAGACGATCGAACTATTCTCCGAAGAAATCTCCGATGCCCGCACCATTGTTTGGAACGGTCCCATGGGCGTATTCGAAGTGCCGGGATTCTCCAAGGGCACATTCAAGATCGCTCACGCTGTCGCGGACAACGGGGGCGCGATCTCGATCGTGGGCGGTGGGGATTCGGTCGCGGCCGTCAAGGCGGCCAACGTCGCCGACAAGATCACGCACATCTCCACGGGCGGAGGTGCGTCGCTCGAATTTCTTGAGGGACGGAAACTGCCCGGAGTCGAGGCACTGACGGATAAGAAGTGATGTTAAAGGCGATCGAGGGTTAGTGGGTCGGGCACTCCGTTGAAGTATCTCCGCAGCGCCCGCTTGAAAATGTCTTCATTTTCGGACACCGCGGAGAACAGAGTCATCGACGATCTGAACTTCATGTCGTCGGGCGAGTCAAAGATCTCATGAGCAGAACGCCCCTCTACGCGACAAACCAGACCTGCACATTCTTTGAGTCTTGGCCCAAGAACCGGATGTTGCAGATAGGCCTTCGCTTCCTCGCGAGAGGAGATCGCATATTCGATCGCGGTCGGGCTCCGTCCAAGGCCGAGGATCTGCGGGAAGATGAACCACATCCAATGGCTCATTTTTTTACCGGCTTGGAGTTCTGTCAGTACCCGATTGTAGACTGGCTGTTGCGCCTGGATAAAACGCGCCAAATGGAATCGGTCGTGGGATTGCGCGGTACCTTTCGGATTCATACGATTCGTGCGGTGGCAAATTCTTGAAATCGAGCTTCTCAAATCATAAGTTGCGAAAGGTCTAATTCATGCGAAAAAAAGTAATGGCCGCCAATTGGAAGATGTACAAAACCCCTGACCAGACTCGCGACTTCTTCCGCGACTTCCTGCCGATGGTTTCCGGTCACGACCGCGACGAAATCGTCGTCTGCCCATCGTTCGTGAATCTCCCTGCTGCGCTGGAAGCTGCCAAAGGCTCGAACGTCGCCATCGGAGCGCAGAACGTTCACTGGAAGGAAGAGGGCGCATTCACGGGTGAGACTTCAGTTGGACAGTTGGCTGCAATTGGCATTCATCATGTCATCATCGGTCACTCCGAGCGTCGCCAGTACTTCGGAGAGACAGATGACACCGTCAACCTGCGGCTGAAAACAGCACTCGAAGCCGGATTTAACGTGATCTGCTGCGTCGGCGAAGTCCTTCAAGAGCGTGAGGCTGGCATGACGGATGACGTTCTTCGCCGCCAGTGCGTTCGTGCGTTTCATGCCATCTCAGCCAAGAAAGCCGCCAAACTGGTCGTGGCCTACGAGCCCGTCTGGGCGATCGGCACTGGCAAGACTGCGACTCCCGAAATCGCCGCCGAAGCCCACGCGGTCATTCGGAAGGAAGCTACCGAAATCTTCGGGGAAGAATTCGCCAACAACCTGCGCATTCTGTATGGGGGATCGGTGAAGCCTGACAACGTTTCTTTCCTGATGGCACAAGAGGAAATTGACGGCGCGCTCGTTGGCGGAGCCTCGCTGGATCCAAAATCGTTTGCCGCGATTGTGAAGTACTGAATTCGAACGAGGGCAAGGAGCATTCCGCACCCTACAGCCATTCAGTAAGGGCAAAGGCAAGGCCGTTCAGGTTCACGCGGAGTTCCTGGCCCACTCGGGTTTATACGGCGGTCCAGCCGCCATCAATAAGAAGCGTTTGGCCGGTAATTAATGATGCGGACGGGGATGCAAGAAAGACGACCGCGCCCGCAACCTCCATGGGCTTGCCAATACGGTGAAGTGCTGCAATGCGCTCGATTACGTCTTTTCGGATTGCCGGGTCTGCCAGCGGTGATTCTGTGCCCGGCGTGTGGATCCATGTGGGTGCGACGCCGTTGACTCGGATGTTGTACTTGCCCCACTCGACGGCCAGGCATTTGGTCAAGTGGGCAATGCCAGCTTTCGTCATGCAATAAACCGACTCCCCCGGCAGCGCTACAAAACCCGCTTGCGAACTCATGTTGATGATGCATCCGCGCTTTTGACGAATCATCACGTGCCCGGCTGCCTGACTCGCAAAAAATGTCCCTTTTAGATTTACGCTCAGAGTCAAATCGAAATCTTCCTCACGGACATTTTCCGCAAGGTTTTCCGGAGATAGCCCCGCATTGTTGACAAGAATGTCGAGGCGGCCGAAATGCGCAACCGCATCGTTCACGGCACGGCTGATTTGATCGAGCCGCGTCATGTCCATTTGTAAAAGCAAGACACGTCGGCCAAGGGCCTCTATCTCGCGTGCTAACTCGCCTCCGGTTTTCACATCACGCAGGCCGAGTGCCACATTCGCACCCGCGTGAGCGAGAGCCAGCGAAATAGCGCGGCCCAGGCCGCGAGCGGCGCCAGTCACTAATGCCACATCACCGTTGAGGTCAAATCGAGGAAAGTCGTTGGCCACTGCAATCATCTCCACTCGGGTTGTTCAATACCGGAAGGTCTTAATATACGTCAGTCCAAGTCACCAATCTGCCGCCCTGGCCGCTTGCGCTGAAATCCTGCTTGGAAAACTGTGATGCGGTTGATACTATCCCGCGCATGTTGAAATCATTTCTTATTGCACTCTGCCTGCTGGAGACGCTTATGGCCGCCGATCTGCCGTCGAAGAAGTACTTGAATCTGAACGCCGTCAAGACCATGGTGGCGGGCGCCGAAGCAGAAGCCAGGCGTCAGAATGTGTCGGTCACAATCTGCATTATGGACGAGAATGGGGCGTTGCTCTTTCTTGAGAGAGGCGATGGCGTGTCCGTCAACACGCTGGAATGGGCGCAGAAAAAAGCGCGGCACGCCGCTTTGTACGGCAGCCCATCGAAAGACGCCGCCGACACTGTGAAAGCAGGAAACACCGCGGCGCTCGCATTTCCGAATTTCTTCCCGGGACAAGGCGGATTACCCATCAAGGTCGACGGCCAAACGCTCGGCGCGATCGCAGCCAGCGGCGCCAAATCCGAGGTCGACGAGGCAATCGCGCAGGCCGGAATTGACGCACTGCTGAAAAAATGACTTGCGCTTCTGAGCTATTACGTGTCTAGCGAACCGGAGTTTACCTCTATGCGAAAGCTCATTTCGATATCATCCGTTTGCCTGCTCTTACTCTCGTCCTCCGCCTGGCCGCAGACGATCAGTGATCCTGCGCACAGAAGTCCCGCTGCCGCGGTCCTACACTTTTGAAGAATAAAGACCGGGTAACCGGCCCCTCAAACTCTATCCCTATACCCACGAGGAGGTCGTATGCCGCTCTCTAAGCTTCGCAGTTTCCTCGATTCTCACAAGGTCAAATATCTGGTCATCTCCCACTCGCTCGCATACACCGCTCAAGGCGTGGCCGCATTGGCCCACATCTCGGGCAAGAAGCTGGCGAAGACCGTGATCGTCAAGATCGATGGCATCCTGGCGATGGCGGTGATTCCGGCGTCGGTTCATGTGGATCTTGACCGGCTCAGAAGGATTACCGGCGCGCAAGAGGTCGTACTCGCCACTGAGCGCGAGTTCAAAGACGCCTTTCCCGATTGCGAGACGGGCGCCATGCCACCATTCGGCAACCTCTACGACATGGCGGTCTACGCCGACGCCACCCTCGCCGAGAACGAAGAGATCACCTTCAGCGCGGAGACTCACCGCGAACTGGTCCGCATGAGTTGGCTCGACCTGGTCAGACTCGTCAACCCGAGCATTCACCAGCTGAGCTATCACGGACCTGCGGTGGCTGCTGCCTGAGGGGTAACTCCGCCAGCGTCCTTTCATTTTCGGGCCTGGAGCCGATACTCGCGCCGAAACACTGGCATCATAGACATCATCAAATTGCGTCAACTTGAAGTTCGCTCTTTCAGGACTTGGCGCGGCCTACGGTTTCCGCCCAATCGCCATGACGTGCGAGGTTGCTCCTAAGATCGACGGCTCGCGCTCGACTTTGCGGACCGCCGCCAGTAACCGCTCGCGCTGTATCGGATCACTCCACAGTCGATCGAAATCGTGCGCGAGCCATCCCGGTCCTTCGATAGCGAGGATCTCAACGATCTGAAATTCAGCCGCCAGCAATTCGCGCGAGAGCTCTCCCGGCCGATGAAAGTAAGCATCGGTGAAATAGATGGGATTGTCCGTCGGATTCCGATGCTGGCTGTCCTCCAAATCGCGTTCAATAATCGAGGCGAACGCAGGATCGTCGAAGAATCCATGAGTCAGCGAATCGAGCAAGGAAGCGAAGTGGCTGATTCCTGCGCCCCACAGAAGTCCTCCCGGCCGCAACACACGGTACGCTTCTCGCAAACAAGCAAGACGGTCTTCCTTCTCAACGAGATGATAGAGCGGCCCGAGCAGCAGCACTGCATCGGCTGAACCGTCGGCGTGCGACAAATGGCGAGCGTCTCCAACTTCCACTGACGCCAGCGGATGCTCCGGCTGCTGCGCCGATGCTTTCCGTGCCTGCGCCACGTGCTTCGGCACAATATCGATCAAGTGCACGCGATAACCGCGCCCGGCCAGCCAGCACGCGTAGACTCCGGCGCCACCTCCAGCATCGATGATGGTTGCCGGAGCCGCCGGGAGATACCGAAGGATCAACTCCTGTGTGCGCGCGTGCTCCAGCTTGAACCAGCCAGTGCGAAGCCGGGAGTCTTCGTCAGCATCCCGGTAGTACTCTGCAATGCGATCGATGGAATCATCGTTGCCCATGGAAGTCTCCGCCGCGCTGATAGCATCCGATTCTAAGGCACGGTCTCGTTCACCTGGATTGCGCCAGGATTATCTCCGCACGATCAATGGGTTCCAAACGCTCCGGTGCAGCAACTGAAATTCGGGTAAACTCTCGCAACAGTATCTCCAAAAAGCGATCGACTTCCAGTTGCGTGTTGAAACGTCCCAAGCTCACGCGAATCAATCCGCGGGCGCTCTCCGCGTCATACCCCATCGCCAGCAACACGCTCGACGGCTCTCCAGAGTGATGCGCGCTACAAGCGCTGCCCGCTGACACTGCCACTCCAGCCTGATCGAGAGCGGCCAAGAGTTTTCCAACTTCCCTTTTTTGGCTCCGGAATCCGAAACTCAAGTGCCCGGGCAAGCTTCGCATCGGATGCCCGAAGAAATACGCACTGGGAAATAGTCGGCGAAGCTCTCTAACGATGTGCGCCCGAAGTCCCGCCAGTCGTGCACTCTCCTCGACTAATTCTGTTCTGGCAATCTCAGCGGCGGCGCCGAATCCAACGATACCGGCAACATTCTCTGTCGCCGACCGTAGACCACGCTCCTGTCCACCTCCAAATACGATGGGAGAAAGCTTCACCCCCTTGCGCACGTACAACGCACCGATGCCTTTCGGCCCATGAAGCTTGTGCGCCGAGAGCGAGAGCAGGTCGACGTTCAACTGCTTCGAATCCAGTGGAATCTTCCCTCCCGCCTGTACGGCGTCGGTATGAAACAGCACACCATGCAACTTGGTCAGGTGAGCCAATTCTTCGATGGGCTGTACCGTTCCGACCACGTTATTCGCCGCCATGATCGATACAATCGTGACGTTCGATTGCAACGCTCGCAGCAAACCGTCTGGGCGAACCAGTCCATCAGCATCAACTGGCAGATGGGTAATCTTAGTTCCGCCGCTGGAGAGGAACCTGCACGTCTCCAGGATCGCTGCATGCTCAATCGTGCTGGTAATTACGTGCCCGGGCTTCCCGCTGGCGCGAACCGCGCCAATCAGCGCCAGATTGTCGGCCTCCGTTCCACTCGCCGCAAAGACGATCTCTTCCGGTTCAGCCCCGATGAGCGCCGCCACCTGCGCCCGTGCACGATCAACCGCCTCCCGAGCCACACGTCCTTCATAGTGCAAGCTTGATGGATTGCCGAACGTTCCGCCTAGAAACGGCCCCATCGCCTCGAGCACCCTCGGATCGATCGGCGTAGTGGCGGAATGGTCAAAGTAGATTCTCGAGCTCATAACTTTCTCCAACCGGGCTGCGCTGGGCCCTGCGCGCCCCTAAAAACACGAATGCCTCATCCGGGATTTTGGGGATGAGGCACATACTCACCTATAATCTCATGTCCCCCGCGAACCGGGCGGGAATTGGCACCAGGCGATCAGGCTGTTTCCTGATCCGGTTGTCGTGGCTTCTGCGGGCCCGTTACCCTCAGCCACTCTGCATGAGATACGGCTTCATTCCGACACGAATGCCGGAGCACCAACGATAGGGTCCTGCGAAAACCCTGTCAAGGAATAATTCAAACGGAAAAAACGAGGATGGCATGAAAGCCATCCTCGTCCAAATGCAAATTCAAGCTTCGCTATCCGACAGCGATCTTCTCCAGCCCCCTTGCCGCTTCGCACAGGAACTTCTCTACCTCATCGCTAAACGGCTTCTTGAAGGTCGCAGGCCAATTCGCTTTGTCCTCCTCCAGCTTTTTCAAGTTCGCCACAATTCCCGGATCGCCTCCTGTAAACAATTCGATGAGCTTCTGCTTGCGTTCGGCGAGTTTGCGGCCGATTTCGCTCTCGGGGCGATCGCCGCGGACAATCGCCGCTTCGACGTCGCGAACCAGTTCGGCCCAGTCACGTTCGGAATGCGCCTGAACTTCCGGCGTATACCGCTTGCGCAAGTCGTTAAGCTGCTCTGCGGTGTAGTACTTCTTCATCCAGTTTTTTCTCGTCTGCATTTGAATCACCTCAATGATTTTCCGGAAGGGCTCCCAATCAGTTTGTTCTCCCGACGACACGGCTTGTTCTGCGCGTTCAATGGCTCGTATCGCACGGTCGAGATGATCTCGCTTCTCCGCGATAGTCTGCCGCTGCTGGCGCAGCGCCGCGGATAGGTCGAGATCCTTCTGGCTGAGCAGTTCACGGATCTGGGACAATGGGAATCCGATAAACTTCAGCGCCACGATCTGTTCCAGAGGCACCAGATCGCGATCCGTATACAGGCGATAGCCTGCCGGCGTACGTCCACTGGGTTTCAGCAGCCTGAAGCGGTCGTAATGATGCAGCGCACGGATCGTGACTCCAGCTCGCTTGGCGAATTCGTGAGGCTGATAGGTACGGTTCACAATACCCCCACAATGAGGTTTACGGTCTGACGTGGCGTCAGGGTCAAGCAGAATTTTAATCAGGATCTAGATATTCGTCTCAGACCTGGAAGTTATTTGTTTCCGACCAATGAATTCGGCGGCAAGCGAGGTGGATTGAATCTGCGAGTAGTATGATGCCGTGTTCTCTATACGAAATTCTTACGGCGAGAACTCCAGAATGAATCATTCGAAATATGGTTTGAGTCATCAATTCAATCGTAACTGCGTTGCGGGACTTATATCGACTTTCGCGCTAGGGTTAGCGTTCGCGGCCCCGGCAAAGGCGCAGGCCAAGTCGGCTGCGAATTCCAATCTCGGTCCCAATGTGCTGATCTTCGATTCCACAATGCCGAAGGCAGAGGTGCAGGCACAGATCGACAGGATTTACGCGATCGAGCGAAGAAACGAATTCGGCCCCGAACGCTACGCTTTCCTCTTCTTGCCGGGCGAGTATCGCCTGGACGTCCCGGTTGGTTTCTATACGCAAGTGATCGGACTTGGCCCATCGCCCGACGCCGTCCACATCACTGGCAATGTCCACGCCGATGCCAGTCACGACAACAACAATGCCACGACGACGTTCTGGCGCGCTGCCGAGGGCTTTTCGGTGACGCCCACTGGTGGAACTATGCAGTGGGCCGTCTCGCAAGCCGTGCCCTTTCGGCGGATGCACGTGCGCGGAGATTTGGTACTTCATCAGCATCGCGGATGGGCCAGCGGTGGTTGGATGTCGGACACGCTTGTCGATGGCAATGTCGATTCGGGCTCGCAGCAGCAGTGGATTTCGCGCAATTGCGAATGGAAGAGTTGGACAGGTTCGAATTGGAACATGGTTTTCGTTGGAGTTAAGCCAATGCCTTCAGGGGATTGGCCGGATCCGCCGTACACCAAGGTGAATGTGGTTCCGGTCGTGCGTGAGAAACCGTTCCTTGAAGTGGATAATCACGGAAATTGGAGTATCCGCGTCCCTTCGCTCCAGAAAAACACTAGCGGAATTACCTGGGGCCGTGGCGCGACTCCGGGCAAATCAATTCCGCTCAAGGAGTTTTATATCGCGCATGCTGGCACGGACACCGCCGCGACTATGAATGCACAGCTGGCAGCGGGAAAGCATCTGCTGTTAACGCCGGGGATCTACGACCTGGCTGAACCCATTCGCATAGACCGTGCGGGCACTGTAGTGTTCGGTCTGGGATTTGCGACGCTGCGCACGATCCATGGCACACCTGCCATGACCACGGTCGACGTGGATGGAATTGACATCGCCGGCATTCTTTTCGATGCAGGTCCCGAGGTCTCGCCTGTTTTATTGGAGGTCGGGCCACAAGGAAGCACGGCGCGACATGAACGCAATCCCATTGTTCTGCACGATGTGTTTTTCCGTGTCGGAGGAGCCGGAGTAGGCCGTACAAAGGAGAACCTGCGTATCAATAGTAACGACGTGATCGTCGACCATACCTGGATATGGCGTGCGGACCATGGTGACGGCGTGGGTTGGACGAGCAATACCAGCGCCAACGGACTGGTTGTGAACGGAAACAACGTCACCGTATACGGCTTGCTGGTTGAACATCACCAGCAATTTCAGGTGCTTTGGAATGGCGATGGCGGGCGCATGTATTTCTACCAGTCTGAGATCCCCTACGATCCGCCGGATCAGGCGAGCTATTCCAGTGCCCCGGGGACGAACGGGTGGGCTTCTTACAAAGTCGCGGACTCCGTTACCCGTCACGAAGCGTGGGGTTTAGGTATTTACAGTGTCTTTATCGAGCCGAAGGTAGTACTAAGTCGGGCGATCGAGGTGCCTAGGAAACCCGGGATCAGGTTCCATCATATGATTACGGTCGCTTTGGGGGAGAACGGCGAAATCTCCAACGTAATTGATGACACTGGAGGTCCGACCGTGATCAAACCTCGGGTTACGCCCAAAGTCGCGGAGTTTCCGTGAGATCAGCGCTGGCGATTTGCCTTCCGACGCCGATGCTGTTTAAATAATTGAGGGTTTTAGGGTCAGGGCGGAAGTGGTGGAACTGGCAGACACACCATCTTGAGGGGGTGGCGCCGAAAGGCGTGGGGGTTCAAATCCCCCCTTCCGCACCATAAACCATCGCAAATCCGAGCGAAAGTCCAGCATTATTGAGAAGTTCGCCGATCAAATCGGGAAAACTTTAAATCATGATCTATCTCGTCACCACCGTTCATATCCTGGTCTGTTTCTTCATCATCGTGGTCGTGCTGCTGCAGAGCGGCACAAGCGGCGACATCTCCGCTGCTTTCGGCGGCCAAGGTAGCCAAACCGCCTTTGGGCCGCGGGGGGCTGCGAGTGCACTCTCCAAAGCGACAACCTGGTCGGCGGTAGCCTTCATGGTCACTTCGATCATGCTCTCAGTGTATGCCGCGAAGCGAACCGGCGCGCCTAGCTCCGTTCTGCAAGGGTTGAAGTCGCAGCCTGTAAAGACCCAGCCGGCCCAGACACCGGCGCCCGTGGCTCCGCCCACGCAGAAAAAGTAACTCTTCCCATTTTTGATTTCGCGGGGAAGAAGAACTTCCCCGCACACTGACTCATCCTCGCGACCGCACTCGCTCAAGCAACCGCATGCAAAACTTACAGAATCCCCTGTAATTGTATTTGCCGCAGTGAGGTTGTACCATCGAGGTTGTGCCAACGTTTTTATCAGGAGGTCTTATGTCAGATCGTGACGGAAATAGCTTCGTGTGGTTTCTGGCGGGATTGGGATTAGGCGCACTGGCGGGCGTTCTGTATGCGCCACGGTCGGGCAGCGAGACCCGCGAACAGATTCGAGCCCGGGCCGAGGAAGGCCGTGAATATGTGAAGAATCGCGCCCGCGAGGCCAAGGAACAGGCATCGCAGTGGGCCGATAAAGGCCGCGAGGTCGTGACTCAGCAGAAAGAGCAGTTCCGCGCAGCCTATGAGGCAGGACGTCAGGCCTACCATGAGGCTACGTCTGAAACGGGAACCGGAAAAACTCTCTAGGCGGCGTCATTCTCCGAGTTTCATCGTGCCGGTTAGCCGCTTCGCGCGAGTACGACCGGAACCTGCGGGGGAATTGTTATGGATGACAAATTGACAGTATTCATTGCCTTAACTGGCATTGCAGTCTTGTTACAGGCAGGTGTTCTTCTAGCCATGTACCTCGCTATGCGGAAGACAACCTCTGACCTTCAGGCTCTCGCCGCCGAAGTCCGAACAAAGGTGATGCCTGCCATCGATCAGGCGCAGCAGATCATCACCGACGTGCGTCCAAAACTTGAAATCATTGCAGAAAACGTGCGCGACACTTCCACTACCGTAAAGGCCCAGGTGCAGCGCATCGACGCCACCGTCAACGACATGGTGGACCGCGCCCGTCTGCAGGTGATCCGTGCCGATGAACTGCTGGGCCGCACGCTCGACCGAGTCGAACATACCTCTGAGTTCGTACAGAAAACGGTGGTCTCACCGGTCCGACAGATTTCCGGATTGATGCAGGGCATCACTGTCGGTCTGGAATTTCTGTTCGCCGGTCGTGGACGCAGAAATGGTGGTGGTCGCGAAGAACGGCGCCCGGTGCCTCAGGACGAGATGTTCATCTGACCATAAGTCGGCGGGAAAACGACATTTCAAAGTATTTTCGCCTTCCACGCTAGGCACAGCAAACCCTTCTTTTTGAGGTCGAAAGAGTACTTTCTTCCATATTGCCCAGCTCACCCACAGCGGGCTACCATTCTGCTCTCTTCTTCGCTGCCGCTCGCAGCTAAAGATGGAAGGAGTACAACGATGATCCGGTCCCTTCTCGCACGCGTCGTCATTCTCGCTGCATTGAGCATTTACTGCCTTGCGGGTACCTCGTACGTCATCGTGAATAACAACCCTTTCGGCCCGAACAGCGTATCGGCGTACAAACTGGACACCGCAAATGGATCGTTAAGCTTTTACGGAAAAGTTGCAACCACCGGGCAAGGGACGGGTGGATCCGTCGTCGCGGTAGCCCAGGCGATTACCAGTGATGCTCGTTGCCTGTTCGCGATCGACTCGCGGTCAAACGACATTGCAGCCTTTGCCTCGCCGTCCTACAAACTGGTCGGCAAGTTCTCCAATAGCGCGCTTAATTTCAGTAATTACGCCGGCGGCACAATAGCCTTGAGTCCGAATGGCAGGTTTCTTTACGGAGGTTATACAGGCTCCCTGAACATCGGAGCGTGGCGGGTCAATCCGAACTGCTCCCTGACGTTTATCGCAGCCTACGTGGCGTCCATTGGTGCCGACGCGTACTACGGTCTAGGAGTAAGCCCGAACGGCAGCACGCTGGTGGTTTCGGCTCCCGATTTTCAGGCGGCCGAATCGTTCAAAATCGGCTCGACCGGCAGTCTGACCGATCTGGGCTTCGTTTCGTTCGCGAATGTAACTTCCTGTATCGAAGCGGGCTGCTTTCCTGCAGCTATCGATTTCACCAAAGACAGCAAAGTCGTAATCTTCGGCAACCCATCCAGTCAGCCAAGTGTGATGACGGCAAGTCTCGGCACGAGCGGCACCCTGACAAATCCGCAGGAGTGGGATCTCCCAAACTCGTCGGGTGTTGCGTTCAGCAACGCGGTATTCTTGAGCGCCCAGGCTTATGCGGGAAACGGCTTCTTGTACGTCGGAATGGCGAGCGGCGTAGTGACGGCCGCCTTCACCGAGAATCCGCTCAGCATTACCACGGTGAACTCCACCGCGATAACTCTGTTTGCAGGCGGCGGCCTCGCCAGCACCGGAAACACCCTCGTGCTGACGGAGGCGGGCCCGCCTCAGGATCTCGCCACGTTCAGGATCAACTCCGATGGTTCGTTGACGCCCCTATCGACCGTCACGGATAAAGGCGGAGACCCGATATGGCCGACAATCTACCCGAACACCCGGTGATGAGGTCCGCCCATCAAACCAAGCCAAGATGCGCCACGCTACAAAACGAGCGTATGATGGCTGGATAAACCGGCTGAATCGAGCGACACGCTACCGCACCTGCATTGAAACATTGAAAGTCCAAGACTTTGGAACCCTTCCTGCCATGTTTCTGACTAATTCGATACTTCGTCGATCTCTCGTTGTGTTCACCCTCATCACCGTGAACCTGCTTGCGCAGGATAAGACCGTCTGGAGCGCGCAAGAGCAGCCCATCGTCGACCAGATCAAGACGCTCCGCAAACTGGACGATACCGTCCGCACGCGCACCACGAAAGACTTGGCACTGCAGATTCGGCAACTGCCGGTGGTGCCGAACAAGTTGAAACTTGCTGGCGCTCTTGCGAATTTATCGACAGAAGGGGATTTTGGCCGAGAAACACTACAGGAAGTGACAACTACTCTGGCTACTACTCTCCATGAAGAATTTCCGCCAGCCAAAGACGGCCAGCCAGATGAGCTCTTCGTCGAACTTGCATCGCTCGTCCGCTACGAGCACATGCAGGCTGAGTGTGACAATCCCCAATTCGCCGAGGCGATGGCAAAGCTCGAAGCCGACGATGCCAAGCGTCAAACCGCCGACTTTACGCTCCAGGATCTTCAGGGTAAACCGTGGCATCTGCGCGATCTGAAAGGAAAAGTTGTGCTGGTGAATTTCTGGGCGACCTGGTGCCCTCCGTGCCGCAAAGAAATGCCCGATCTGCAGGCGCTCTACGATAAGTACAAAGATCGTGGATTTCTGGTGCTCTCGATCTCCGATGAGGAAGCTGCGAAAGTCTCGCCATTCATCGCTGAGCGCAAGATCACCTATCCGGTGCTGCTCGATCCGGGACGCAAAGTGAATGACGCCTTCGTTGTCGAGGGTATTCCAAAGAGCTTTGTCTATGATCGCGAAGGCAAGATGGTCGCGCAATCCATCGACATGCGTACCTGTGGCCAGTTTCAGGAGATGCTTGCCCAAGCCGGCCTGCAATAAGCGTGCATAGGGACCGGACTCAGCCCGCCTTAGCCGGTCAAAGGATACCCGCCTTAGAGGCCTTCTCCAAGATCGAATGCATCCCGAGCGGTAGTTCTCAGCGTCGAATTCGTATGCGTTATCTCGTCCGAGCCCGAGTAAAACCCGACCGCAAAGACGACCTGCTGAAAGCGATTGAAACCGAGACCCTTGGCCATGGTTCCGTTGCAGAGGGCGAATACCTGCGCAACATGAGTGACGCCCGTCTCTGCCCGGACCAGACCGCCCGTTGGGTGGAAATCTGCTACTGCCCGACTCCTCTCCAGGAAGAACGCCCTTATTGGGAGCAATACTTCGATCTCACCCGCATACAGGACGCACACGACCGCCGCAAATGCCGCGACGAGAATGGAACCGAATCCTGGGCGTGCGACGGATGCGACTGCACAGCTCGCCTGGAAGGAAAGCTGAAGAAGACGGGCGAGCCGTTTCTCGAATGGTTGCAGTGTCAATTTCGAGCGCCAAAGCCCTGAGGCTTCGTACCGGACGCATACTCGTGAAGTTCTTTTCACTGTGTCGGCTGTCCTGCAGTTCTAGTCGCCGGATTTCTCTGACGCAAGCAGCGGCAGCACCGCTTCCAGTTCCTTCAGATCCCGTGCGACCTCGCGCAGATTGAAAACCAGCGCCCAGAAGGGCAGCATGCGATCGAGAGCAAGTGGAGCCGTTGCCCTCAGCCCGCGCAAGCGCGCCAGATCTGTATCCATTGCCGCGATGGCGCTGTCTAACTCGGACGAATTCAACGTAGTTTTCGGCTCCCGCACACCCTGTGCCAACGCTGAAAAATGTTCCGCCGTTTTCGCGGCGACTACAGCGATCGACGGCACCAGCCCCGGCGATGCCTGCGCATGGACATACAACGATCGGTCCTCAGCCATCGCGGTAATCCGCCGCCGGATCTGATCGCTCAACTCCACCACCCGCTGATACGCACCCTGGTTGAAGCGGTGAAAAGCCAGTTCGCTGCGCGCTTCCTCCATCTGCTGGGTGATGCCTCGCCGCAGATCATGCAGCTGGCGGTCGAGTTCGCGGACCTGCTGTTCGTTATCCACTCCCTGCAACGCAGCTGCGGTTACGGCCGCGTACAGTATCCCCGCTCCTCCGATGATGTTGGCGATCTTCTGACAGAGAACCTGCCGCGCGTGAACCGGCCAGATCAGCACTCCCACGAGAAACGCGATCACCGCACCCAACAGTGTATAGAGCACACGCAGCCACGCCATATGCCAGGGTTCGCCTTGCCCGCCGAATACCAGAATCAATGCCGCCGTAAATCCCGCAGTCGTGAATGCCGGATGCAGTGCGGTCAGATATCCGAACAGGCTGCCTAGTAGGAGCAGCACCAACCCAACGCCCACCGGTCCCTTGCCCAGAATCGGCACCAGCAAAGCCGCAGCCACCGCCCCGCTCGTGGATCCGATGGTTCGATACAAGGCTGCCCGCCAGGATGCGCCAAGATTGGCCTGGGTTACGACCAATGCAGCGAACACAGCCCAATACCTTTGTGGCAGGTTCCATCCGGCATAGATGATATAGGCGATCGTGCCGGCGAGTCCCGTCTTGATGCCCTGCTTGAACGAGGGGGCCTCAGTCGTCCAAAAAGATTGATGGAAAGAACGGTCGGCTGGCGCGTTCTCTAGTGCGGATGCCATGGGCGGATTATATGCGGGCGTACGAACCCAGCACTCTCCGATAGGACATAGCTACAAAGGGACGGAAGCGGAACATCGAAACTGCAGTTACCGACGATTGATGTGGGGGAACAACTCTAGGGTAGAATCAGGACATCGCGTCCGTCTCATTGGACTTCTATGAAGAGATTTGCTGCCATCGTTTGCCTGATAGCATGCTGCCTAATCAGTCTTCCCTCTGGAGCGAAAACGAATAACTCCGTCTACGCTCAAAGTCGCGCCCAGCGAAAGGCTCAGAACAAACAGCAGAAGCAGATGAAGAAATACCTGAAGAGGCAGAAGAAGGCGCAGAACAAGATGTTCAAGAACAGCCAGAAGAAGAGCACCTACCATCCAACGCGGTCCTTCTGACCTCAGACAGCTCTTTAGGCATCGTCATTAAGCGACAAATCACACCGCCTAGCTGATCCAACCACCGCCAACGACTATGTCACCATCGTAGAAGACCGCTGCCTGGCCGGGAGTAATCGCGCGCTGAGGCTGGTCGAAGGTGACAAGGAACTCGTCGGCCCCGCATCTCTCGATCATCGCGGGCGCAGGCTCATGACGGTGCCGGATCTTGACCGCCACTCGCATAGGCTCGCGGAGATCCTCAACCGAGATGAGATTGGTCCGCCGCACCCGAAGTGTGCGCGAGTAAAGATGCTCGTCGCCGCCCACGACGACCTGCTTCTGCGCTCCGCTGATCTGGATGACATAGAGCGGCGATCCGGTCGCTACTCCGAGCCCCTTGCGCTGGCCAACGGTGAAGTTGTGAATTCCGGAATGCTCGCCGATAACTTCGCCATTCGTAGTCACAAGCTCCCCGGACGTATCGGGAAGCGACTCGCCCTGCTCAGCGAGATAGGCATCGATGAAGCGCTTGTAGTCTCCGCCAGGGACAAAGCAGATTTCCTGCGAGTCCGGCTTCTCGGCCAGCGCCAACCCGTGCTTGCGGGCCAGTTCGCGCACCTCCGGCTTCTTCATCTCGCCCAAGGGAAATAGAGTTCGACTGAGCTGCTCCTGAGTCAGCCCAAAGAGGAAGTACGTTTGATCCTTGCTCAGATCGGCAGGGCGCTTGAGGAGCCAACGCCCTCGCGCCTCATCGAAGGCGACGCGAGCGTAATGGCCAGTGGCGACCTTCTCTGCGCCAATCTGCTGGGCCACAACGAGAAGCTGATCAAACTTCAAGTGATTATTGCAGAGGCTACAAGGGATCGGGGTCCGCCCGGAAAGATACTCCTCGACGAAGGGACGCACAACGTCTCGCTCAAAACGATCCTCGTGATTGACCACGTAATAAGGGATACCAATCTGTTGCGCGACCCGTCGGGCATCGTAGACGTCATCAAGCGAGCAGCAGCGCCCCTGCACAGACTCGGGCATGCCCTCGTGGCCAGCCAGCCGTCGCTGGTTCCAAAGTTGCATCGTCAGCCCGATGATGTTATGCCCTTCTGCGCGCAGCATGGCCGCAACGGTGGAAGAGTCCACACCGCCCGACATGGCTACGGCAATAGTGTCATTAATCAGATCTTAGCTCCTGGCTTCTAGCTACCCACTTTCACTTGCGGGTTGTACTTCGGCGAAATCGCACGCAAACGTGCCACCGTCCCGGGCACTAATTCCAGCGCCAATTCGATATCCTCTTCCGTCGTCTGCTTACCCAGACTGAAGCGGATGCTGGCGCGTGCCCGATCCTGCCGCAAGCCCATGGAGAGCAACACATGCGAGGGCTCAATCGCTCCTGACGAACAGGCCGCACCGGTTGATACCGCGAGGCCCTTCAAATCCAACGCGATTACGAGCGCTTCCCCTTCGATGTGATCGAAGTGAAGATTGGTCGTATTCGGAACGCGTGGCGCTCCGTCGCCATTCACGCCAGTCTCCTCGACCTGCTTAAGGATGCCCTGCTCCAATCGATCTCGCATGCTAGCAATCTTCTGGTTATCGCCACTCTCCAGACCTGCCTGCGCCAACTCCGCAGCCTTGCCCAGAGCGACAATGCCTGGCACATTTTCGGTACCGGCACGGCGCGAACGCTCGTGACGTCCGCCATAGAACAGCGGCTTCAAGCGAGTTCCCTTCTTCACGTAAAGCGCACCCACGCCTTGCGGCGCATGCATTTTGTGTCCGGAAATCGACAGCGCGTAGCAGCCAATTCGCTTCACATCGATCGCGATCTTTCCTGCCGCCTGCACCGCATCGGTGTGGAAATAAACGCCCGCTTCGGCCGCAATCTGTCCGATCTCTTCGACTGGCTGTAGCACTCCAGTTTCGTTGTTCGCCATCATCACCGAGATCAGCTTCGTCTTCGGCCGAAGAGCACGTTTCATATCAGCCGGGTCGATCAGGCCGCGTCCATCCACCGGCAGAATTGTCACGTCGCACCCGATCTCCTCCAGGTGTTTCGCGGCATGCAATACGGCGTGATGCTCGACGCTCGACGTGATCACGTGATCGCCGGCCGCCACCAATCCGGCAAGCGCGAGATTGTCGCTCTCAGTTCCACCGCTGGTGAAAACGATCTCGGAGGCGCTGCATGCGACCAACTTCGCCACCGACTCCCGCGCATCTTCGACCGCAGCTCGCGTCTCTTGTCCATGATGATGAATGGACGAGGCATTGCCGAAATGCTCGCCAAACCATGGGCGCATAGCCTCAAACACCGCGGGTAAAACCGGGGTGGTGGCGTTGTTGTCCAGATAGATGCGGCGCATACAGAACCCGTATCTATTCTACGCGACTGTATCGAGGCGGAGGTTGCGACTCCCGGGACAGCCGAGGCGAACTGTCCCGACAGGGACCTTGCCTATTGCGGAATCTAACGTTGGTCGATCGGAACGTAGTGATTCGGGTACTCTGGCCCTAGATATTCCGCGCGGGGGCGGATCAGGCGGTTATCGTCCAACTGCTCAATCACATGGGCGGTCCAGCCGCTAATCCGGGAAATGGCGAAAATGAGCGTGAAGAGATCCACGTCAATGCCTAGCGTGTGATAGGTCGAGGCAGAATAGAAGTCGACGTTCGCATTCAGCTTTTTGTCGGCTTTCACGAACTCTTCGATATGGTGCGAGATCTCAAACCATTTCGCTTGGCCGCTGGAATTGCCAAGGTCACGGGACATCACGCGCAGGTGCGTGGCGCGCGGATCCTCCGTGTGGTAGACGCGGTGTCCAAAACCTGGAATCTTCTTTTTCTGCGCGAGCATACCCTTGACGTAGTCAATGGGATCGGCGCCAGACGCGTCAATCGCTTGCAGGATGTGAAACACAGCCTCGTTCGCGCCGCCGTGTAGAGGCCCTTTCAGGGCACCAACAGCCGATGTAACCGCCGAATGCATATCGGACAAAGTCGCAGCTGTGACGCGCGCAGCAAAGGTTGAAGCATTCAGTTCGTGATCGGCATGAAGAATCAGGGCTATATCCAAAGCGCGCTCTGCGGTTGCCGAGGGATGCTTGCCATTCAGCATGAGCAGGAAGTTCGCTGCATGCGACAGCGAGCGATCAGGTTCAACCACCGGATGTCCCTTGCGAATGCGATCGTACGCGGCCACGATCATTGCGATTTGTGACGTCAGGCGAATCGCCTTATCCACATTCGCCTTGCGATCGTTGTTCTTTTCCTGCGGATCGTAGAAGGAGAGCGCGGAGACTGCGGTACGCAATACGTCCATGGGCAGCGCGTGCCGAGGCGCGGTGCGCAGCAGATTGATGATGGAAGCGTCTAGCTTGCGCTCTTCGGCAAGGCGATCGTGCAATTCACGAAGCTCAGGGCGAGTGGGCAATTTGCCGAACCAGAGCAAGTAGCAGGTCTCCTCGAAGTTCGAATGGTCGGCCAACTCGTGGATATCGATGCCACGATACGCGAGCACTCCGCGCTCGCCGTCGATGTAGCAGATCTTGGAGCTCGTAGCAACAACGCCCTCGAGCCCCTTGGGGGCATGGGCTGTGGTCACACTGGACATTCGATTCTCACTTTACCCGAGGATTGACGTTGCGGGACCGCGCGAGGAAGGCCACGGGATGCAACCTTTGTTTATACCTCAAAACTTTTCGACTTTCCAACCGCGCTGATCATAGCCTTCACAAGTTGGATGCCAATCGACGCGCCGGCTTTTGCCTGCTTTTTCGAGGTCCCTTTTGCCCTGCACCTTTGGCGGAGCGTATATTAAAAGGTTGCCCTGATGTTCCCCGCGGTTCTGTATCTAGCTAGTCGTACTCCTCATGGAGGAATCATCCACAATGAAACGTTTTTGCTCCATTCTGCTTGCGTGCGCCTTCGTGTTTTCCAACCTGGCCATGGCCGACGAAGGCATGTGGCTCTACAACGAGCCTCCCACAGCCAAGATTAAAGCCAAGTACGGCTTCGAACTGACACAAGCCTGGCTGGATCACGTTCGCTTGTCGTCTGTACGCTTCAATAACGGCGGCTCTGGTTCCTTTGTTTCTGCCAACGGATTGACCTTCACCAACCATCACGTAGGTGCAGCATGTGTCCAGCAGATCTCGACCGAGGGACACGACTACATCAAGACTGGCTTTTACGCCAAAACCCAGGCAGAAGAGGTGAAGTGTCCCAGCCTTGAATTAAACCAGCTTGTCGGAATCGAAGATGTGACGTCGAAGATCAACGCCGGAGTGAAACCCGACATGTCAGCCGCGGAAGTCGGCCAGGCTCAGCGGTCCGCGATGTCTCAGGTTGAGCAGGATTGCACAAAAACCACCGGTCTTCGTTGCGATGTGGCCACTTTTTATTCGGGACAAGTTTATAACCTTTACAAGTACAAGAAATACACCGACGTCCGGCTGGTGTTCGCACCCGAGTTTGATATCGCATTCTTTGGCGGAGATCCCGATAATTTTGAATATCCCCGCTACGATCTCGATATTACCTTTTTCCGCGTCTACGAGAACGACAAGCCCGCACATCTCGACAACTATCTGAAGTGGTCACCGACCGGAGTCAGTGATAACGATCTTATTTTCGTTTCTGGACATCCCGGCAGTACCAGCCGATTGCTGACGATGTCGCAGCTCGAGTTTTTGCGAGATGTGCAATATCCGTCGGTCCTGAACATCCTGTCGAAGAGAATTGCGCTGTTGCAGAATTTCAGCAAGGAATCGGAAGAGAATGCCCGTATCGCCAAGGAAGAGATCTTCGGCCTGCAGAATTCGCAGAAAGCACTTACCGGATACAACAAAGGCTTGCTTAACAAGAACATCATGCAGACCAAGGCCGATGACGAGGCCAAGTTAAAAGCCAGTTTTAAATCTGACCCGAAGAACGCGAATGCCGGAAATCCGTGGGAGGAGATCGCGCAAGCGATGAAGCTGCAAGCATCGATCTATCCCGGCATGACCTATCTAGAGCGCATGCGTGGATTCCCCAGGCTTGCGCAGATGGCGCGGATTCTGGTGCGTGCCGCTGAAGAAAAGCCGAAGCCGAATGATCAACGCATGCGCGAGTTCCGCGACTCCGCCCTAACTTCACTCGAGCAGCAACTTTTCTCCGAGGCGCCAATCTACAAGAATCTGGAAACCGTAGAGATGACGGAATCGCTCAATGAAATGCAGGATGCGTTAGGCAAAGACAATGCTGACGTGGAGAAATTGCTGCACGGAAAGACAACAGCGGATGCGGCCAAGGACCTGATCGAGAACACAAAACTGGACGATGTAGCTGTTCGCAAGCAGCTTTACGAAGGTGGTAAGGCAGCCGTGGATGCGAGCACGGACCCAATGATTGTGGCGATGCGGGCGATTGATCCGGATGCGCGGGTCGTACGCAAAGAATTTGACGACAAAGTCGACTCGCTGGTGCGGCGCGACGGAACGGTCATCGCGAAGGCCCGCTTTGCTCAGAGCGGCTTCGCGCAGCCTCCGGATGCTACATTTACTCTCCGTTTGAGCTACGGCGTGGTCAAGGGGTACCAGGAGAACGGCAAAGCGATTCCCTTTGACACAAACATGGGCGGAGCATTCGAACATGCCGCAGAGCATGGCAACAAGTCGCCGTATAACCTGCCGGAAAGCTGGCTCAATTCAAAATCGAAACTCGATTTGAAGACCCCGCTGAACTTTGTTTCGACGGCTGACATCATTGGAGGAAACTCCGGATCGCCCACGGTGAACAAGAAGGGTGAAGTAGTTGGAATCATCTTCGACGGAAATATCGAGTCTCTGGCCGGCAATTTTGCATTCAGCGATGTGCAGAATCGCGCTGTCTCCGTTGACTCTCGAGGAATTCAGGAGGCGCTACGCAAGATCTACGGCGCGACGGCACTCGCCGACGAATTGATGGGAACTAGAACCGCGGTAGCGGCTGCTGGTAAATAGTCCGAGGGACTGATTTTGCTTATCAGGCCTGCAGACAATGCAGGCCTGTTTTCTTCTGGCCCAGACTCAGGCGGGCCAGATCGACAGTGCCGTCTTGGTCAGAATCTGCTGCTGCAGTTCTAGGCTGAGCGGTAGTGCGCGAAATTCGTCAAGATTCTTCTTGATGTCAGGCACACCCGGGCCGGGCCAATCCGTGCCGAAGAGCGTCTTGTGCGCGATCTCTTCCAGGCGCGGGAAGTACTTCAATAGAGTTTTCGGCGGGATGCCGCTGATATCGAGATAGACATTAGGATGCCGTCGGATGAGGAAGAACGCTGTTTGCATCCAGAGCGGGCGGCCGCCGTGGGCCAGGAGAATCCTCAATTTTGGAAAGTCGACTGCCACATCATCGATGTAAATCGGATCCCCGTACTTGTTACGCGCGCCGGGAAAGATGGATGTTCCGGTGTGGAACATGACAGGAATGCCATTAGCCTCGGCGGCGCGATAAATGATCTCGAGTTCCTTAACTCCACTCAGATAATCGTTGGGGAAGAGCAACTGATGCGGCGGATGAATCTTGATCATCTTCAGTCCGAGCCGCAAAATGTGTTCGACATCGGCCAGAACATTATCTGTGTGACGAGGATGCAGGCTTCCACATGAAAGCAGACGCTTCGGATCTTCCTTTACGTAATCAGCAACAAACTGGTTCACGCCGCTGGTGAATCCGATCACCTCAGGAGCAACGTAGTTGATGAGCATGGCGCGGTCGATCCCGCTGGCATCAAGGAATTTGAGAAAGGCCTTGGGAGACCGACAGAACTCGACGACCTGATCGAAGTTCGGACGCTTTTTTTTCATCAACTCCAGCGCATGTGGTTTGAACATCTCCATGGGCTGAATGTGGATGTGGCAGTCGGTGATCATCTGGTGATTAACGATCTGGCCAATCAGTTGGAGTCAGAAGCATACCATGCGTATCAGTTAGCGGCCGCTGCAAGAACAGCGCGCTTTGTGAACACTCGGATCATCTCGCGACGGTATTCCGGCGTTAGCGCTGAAGTTGTCAGCGGCTTCGCGGTCCTCGCGGCGAGATCTCCCACAATCTCGGCCAGACTTTCATCAATCAATTTTCCCGCGAGCATATCGAAGGCTCCCTTCACCAGGAGAGGAGCCGGATTCACCGCGGTGATGCCGATACGGGCATCGGAAACGTGGCCATTCGAGCGCTTCAGGACGACCGCAACACCTGCGAGCGGATAGTCGATCGATCCTCGTACGCGGAGCTTGCGATACACGCCACTATATCCCGCCGAAGATGCAGGCAAAAAGATGCGAGTCAGAAGCTCGTTCGGCTGAAGCTTGCGATAGTTATCGCCAAGGCCGGTATAGAAGTCAGTGAGCGGGATCCGGCGCGTGCCTTGCGGGCTCGCGATTTCGATCTCCGCATTCAGGCACAGCAAAGCCGGAGGCGTATCGCCGGAAAACACTGCCCAGCATTTCGTTCCACCGGGAGCGACGTGGCAAATATCCCCATCTTTCTTAATGCAGAAGCCGCATCCTTTGCGCCAGGTAAGCGACTGGTTGTACCAGAGGCAGCGTGTGTCGAGACAGATGTTTCCGCCGACCGTGCCCATGTTGCGCAGCACCGGTGAGGCCACCGTCGCCGCAGCTTCGGTAAGAACCGGATAGCGCTGATTTAGATATTCAGAACGTTCGATCCCGCGGACCGTGGTGAGGGCGCCAATTTCGACGCTGCCGTCATTGAGCGGCTGGATGCCCCGTAGTGCGCTTATGCCGCGGAGATCGAGAACGAACTCGGGCTCGAAGAGCTTTTGCTTCATCGACGGGATCAGATCGGTGCCGCCAGCCAGCACGCGAATGTTTCCAGAGTGTTTAGCTAGCCCATCGAGCGCTTCGTCGAGAGTCCGCGGACGAAGCAGTTTGAATTGCGGGAGGCTCACTCCCCACCTCCAGCCGGAACTTCGCGACGGGAAGAGTCATGCGCATGCCGCCTGGGGCCCTTGCCTTTAAACCACAGCGAGCCCCCGTGCTCA